>ERZ772892.1211-NODE-1211-length-28285-cov-15.171838_pt1 | contig 28285 bp, 35 predicted proteins | sample MGYA00512126_ERZ772892 | MGnify/ENA primary metagenome ERZ772892 (study PRJEB29015, sample SAMEA2737697) | human gut metagenome | biome: human gut; feature: human-associated habitat; material: faeces | place: China | collected 2012 ... | reverse complement strand
TGCACAATATTTCACGGCTTAACTGTAAGTTTTTGTGTATTATATTCTAAAATTGTTACCTTATATTATTGAACTGTAAGCATTTCTTTTTGTTAAAGCTGCGGTTTGCATTAACTGCCTGTCTACCATTTTTCCCGCACATCTGCATCGGGAGACATTTTAATTGGCAGACAGATCGTGTCAGCTTGTCCACCTGAAAAACAATTCATCTATCTGACCATTTTCACAAACAAGTCTATGAGGTTCTTGCTGTCAAGTTTAGCTTGTAAACGTGCATCATTTTCAGACTTTGGCTTACAAGTATAAGTCTGTTTGAGTAAGAACTTCTATTACCAAGCAGCCCTGTGACCACATTAACGGTAAATTTCTATCTTTTGATAAGGAAGTATAGTCAATCTTCCTATGGTAAATTGTTAAATCTGACACCTATATAATATTTACAATTCAATTTTTGTCCAAAAAATATCAAAAAAAAATACGACAGCCTCAAATCCGATCAGGCTGCCGCTTATATAATAATAAAGGAGGTTCCCGCGTCTGCCCTAGCAGACATCTTAAGATCGGGAAGTGTAAGGGATTTATGACTACAATTGATCCTTACACTATATATAGTATTCCATTTTTCAATTTTGTCCAGATATTGACACAAATTTTTGTAAAAAAATGCGACAGCCATTTCGCCCCGGCTGCCGCTATCTTCATATAAAGGAGGTGTATTTGCAAGGTACCTTTGCTCACAATACCCTACAAAAATTTATGAATAAAACAAAGCTTTTGCTTTACACATATATAATATTCCAAACTTGATTTTTGTCCAAAGAAAAAATAGAAATTATATTGAAGAAAAACCCCAAAAATGATAAAACAAAAATAGGAGGAAATTATTATGTTAAATGCAATTTTGATACCAGTTGCGTTAGTTTGTTCTTGCATTATTGGATATGTCGTTGGAAATATCATTGCAAAACAGACTGAGGAGTATGAAAAGAAACAGAAAATTTAATAATCCTCACCAAATCTTGTTTCATCCCTATCATCGCAGAAATCGGCAAGTTCCTGCACAATAGTTTCAAGACCTGTACCTTTGCTGGCAAGATAACTTACAAAACCACCGTCATAGGTTTCAATGTCAGCGCTCAAATCATCTCCACCCTCGTAGAAGCCAACAGAATAAGAAATCTGGATTTTATCCTCATCTTCATCCTCGTCCTCGTCGTCACGGTCAAAATCATCTGTGATATTGAACATTACAAGCAGAACATCATCCTTTCTTGGAATAATAAGCATCGCTTCTCCGCATGGACAATAATCACGATTAATTTCATCCCACTTATTCAAAAGTTCCTCTTTGCTCTTCTGCCATGGTAGTAATTGTAATTTCATATTCAATTCCTCCTTTATACAATTAACAATAAATTACAGGATAAATATGAGTTTTGCGCAAAATAAAAGCACCTGAAAAATCAGATGCTCTTATTCGTTTACAAATCTCTGCCACAGACAACTGCTTTGTATACGACATTATTGTAGGTAATTTTCCATTCACCCAAGAACTGATCCCGGATAGCAGACTGAAATACTTCCTCCCCATCGCAGAGCAATACAGCAAAGGAATAAAAATATCCTTTCTCGTTGTCCACATTGAGAACAATCTTCATTGAGATATGTTCAGTGAAAGGAACGCTTATGCTAAGAACCGTGATCTGACGTGTGAAGTCTTTATAAACCTCTTTCAGTTTGTCTGAGTCCATGGAACATACAGCATCCAAAATAATCTGTTGCATCACCCTGAGGGTAATGCTTTTTGCAACAGTTCGTTTTTCAGCAGGATTTACCGGCTGTTTCGCAAACACCTTAAGAATGTCATCACAGACATTGAAATATCCATTATACTTCTCAAACAGTGCACATACCTCGTCAGCATTTACTCCGCCGGATTTCAGATTGTCTTCTATGCGTGTTTTGATGCTGTCACCTGAATAATCCTGAAGCTGCTCAGATTTTGATACAATGAATGTCCATGACTGTGGATTATCATTAATTTTATGACATGACCAGCAGCTCTTAATTGCTGGTACAGAAAGGCTTCCCAGATGCCCACATTCTACGTACAGTCTGCCACCAGACTTAAGCATGCGCTGACCATGGAGGCCTGTAAACAGAGTGTTGTCAGAGAAACCCCTGATGTCTGTTACGGTTCCGCCAGTATATGTAACACCAAATGGCACCCCGAATGTCATAAGCGGTGACGGAATGTAAGAGAATCTAACAGTTGTCTTTACAAGATCCTCATACTCATCAAAGGTATAAGTTTTATTATTGCCAACAATCGGAAACACCGGTGCCATTCTGTTTATAAAACGACATAGCACATCAACAGCGGTGATACGAGCCTCTTCTGAACTAAATTTGTAGTCACGAATATGCCCAGTCACATCACATACATTAAATAAACACTGGCCAACAATACGCTCATCAATTATGTCAATGGATGCTGCATAATGAACTGCCTCTACAGGGTAATACAATCCACAGTTACTGACGAATCTTGGCATATCTGCAAGTTCAAAAATATACCTTACTTTGTTCTCCTCAACCTGCTGAATTAATAGTACTTTCTTGATTTTCATATTTTTATCCTCCTTTATTATTATTTTGTATATAAAAATCATAATAAAGTTGGATTTTGAACACATAAAAGAAAAGAACACCTGAAAATCAGATGTTCTTATGCGTTTACAGCGAATTACCCGGACACTCAGAAAAATCTACATCGCGCAATTCATCAATGTGAATCCACACGTCAATGTAATGCTCCTTTGAATAATTAATCTCCCGGTCCTCAAAATAAGTCTTGCCAGTAATAACATAGCCAACCTGCTTATACTCTCCATTTGGCAGGTCAACATACATGGCATTCTTATTCTTTATAGCATTGTCTGATATGCTTATCATATCTGACACAGCCTGTCTGTAGAGTTCAAGAAGCTGTGACAGATTGTCAGCTTCAATGGTTTTCGGGCAGATCATATCACTGTCCATCCACCATTTGCCACGGTCACGTTCCTTGACGGTTGTCTGTGTTCTAACATAGTACTTCATAAGCAGTTCCTCCTTTATTTATTATTTTTGTTAATAAAATACAGGATAAATATGGAGTTTTTACAAAAAAAATAGACCGATACAAATGTACCAGTCTATTTTTCGTTTATTCTACCTATTTCTCGCTTACAGTGATACCCTCAAGGACAACGCCTTTTTCAAGGTTTTCAGTGAGACAAAAGACCAAATCGTTCATAACATTTGTCTTAAGAACCTTTGACAGGTCCTCACTGCCTCTCTTAATACGATAGTCCCACTGTTTGGTCGGATCATATTCAATAGAATATTTACTGGCTTCAATGCTGATTATTTTTGTCATAGATATTCCCCTTTTCTAAATACCTGTGTCAACACAAATATTATCAGGACTTATATCCATGCCAAGCTCAGCAATGTACTTAACGAAAATATCGTCAAGGACCTGCTTTGTCATATTGCGTTCAAACTCCGTCATAAGCCATGGGAAGTTTTCCTCAAACATAACAGTGCCTGCTGAAACGTCATAATCCTCTGCATCATTGTAAGCAGAAAACCTGATACCCGTCTCAAGAAACATAATGTTCGACAGAAAAGCTGCTGGTGTAGCAATGCCAGAATTAAGGCATACATCAGCATTTATTAAATCGTCAGATGCTAAATAATCTTTACAGCCTTTAAGTACCCATTCAGCTGCCTCAGATTTTTCAGCTTTTTCCTCGAGATTTGCAATATGGTTTTTGATGAAGTTCTTATACTTCTCATAAGAAAAACCTGCTGCTGTTGTAAGTTCTAATCCATAACCATTAATTGTTGCCATAATTTTTCCTCCTTTATTTATATGACAATTTATTAGTAACAGTATGAATATGGTTTTTGAAGGCAAAGAAAAAGAACAGTTGTTACTGACTGTTCTTTAAAAGTTTAGTTTTCAATTAAATTAAGTTCATGGTTTTTGACCATACGCGCAAACTGCCAAGGATCAGCAACCCAATGGCGTTCTGTTACTTTACAGAGTGTTGGTTTGCAATAAATAACACTTTTTACGACACAATAAACAACGCCATCAGAAGTGCAGACTTTATCACCGTAAAAAATTTCTTTACTATCAATCGCATAACCAGTAGATTCTCTTGGCTTAATCTGCTGATGTTTATACTGTTCATATTCAGCAGCAGCATTGATAGCATTTACTATGATAACAATACTAGCTATCACAGCAAATGAAGTTATAAAATTATCAGCAACACCAAAATGTATATAAGTGAAAGATATTGCAGACGCAATGTACAACATTGCAGTTGTAAATTCATTTGCTACTACATGCAAACCAAGCCACTTTTCAGGATGATTTGAACTGTTTGTTACATACCTCCAAACAGCAGCCTGTATCGTATATGCAATAAAAGCTAATACAATAAATACATGAGTAACTTCAGTGTCAGCTGCTTCAATAAGATAATCCTTAATGACATCATCTGGAATATTAAATACAAATGATGCTACGATGAATATTAAAAGTGCATATGCTATTGCCCTTGTTGTTTTAAGAAAGCCACTTAATGAAACTTCCTTTCCTTTGAAAAAATCTAATAAATTTTTCATATTTTTATCCTCCGTTATTAATTAGTATATTGTTTATAAAGTATATATATGGATTTTTATGCTTCATAAACTAATTATACAATATATAGTGTCTCGGTCAACATGCATAACAACATTTTGTATACATTTTCTACAAGAAAATCCTAAAATATGTGTTTCTATACAAAAATAAGGAGTGCAATTACGCACTCCCTATAAGTCCTTCTCTCAAAGCACTGTCTCCAGATATTTGCCCGCCTCATACATCTTTGTTAATATCTGATTAATTCTTCTGCCTCGCTGACAATAAATGTCCATGTTCTTGGATCATTATCATCAATCTTTCCATTTGGCCAGAGTTTTTTTATGGTAGTTATAGCAGGATTATTCAAACGAACCTTTTCCCTGTATACCCTGCCGTCAGCCTTGAATATGCGACTGTCTTTCAACTCGGTGAACAAAGTGTTGTCGGGATAATCCCTGATGTCAGTGATGATTCCGCCTGCATATTCAACGCCAAATGGAATACCAAATGTAAGCGGAATACCAAATGTCAGATATGATGACTGAATATAAGAAAATTTAACGTTCTCTTTTACAAGCGCCTCATATTCTTTAAAAGTACAGGTTTTGCCGCAATCAACAACAGGGAATACTGGCGCTATTTTGTCTGCAAACTGATTCATTATGTTAATAGCAAACATATTTTCTATAACAGAAGTGAATTTACAATCGTGTGTGTAGCCAAATTCATCGGTTGCAGAAAAATGGCAGTGAACGTTTTCACTATTATCAAAAACATTGGTTTCTCTTTCCATAAAAGCAGTGCAATGAGCTATTTTAACTTTATTTCCACTTTCATCAGTAAAGTCCGGCATGTCTGTAAGTTCAAGAACATATTTCATTTTGTTCTCCGCCAGTTTTTGAATTAGCAATACCTTATTGATTTCCATATTATTTTCTCCTTTGTACAAAAGATGGGATTTCTCCCGCCCTTGTTTATGCTGTCTACAGATATTTGCCAACGATAACGTCAATATCGCTTGGTTTTACATCGCAATTATCATCAAGACCAAAATTTATGTCTGCTTCATCCGGATTGTCAGTAATGACGCCCCTTGCCTTGGCATTGAATGTAAACAAGTCATACAGATTAGGTTTTTTAATATCAACCATGGCCTTGCAGGTAACGACTACTGATGGCAGGTTGCTCTCCACATTGATTCCGCCGTATCCGGCGCGTACATGGTCAGCGGTAAGAGCCATGTCACACCATATGAACATCCTCTCCTTAAGGTCAAAAATGACTGAAATGCATGTAGTTGTTGCTGATGCGAGGTCCATACGCTGTTTTACTGTAGACGGCTCGAAGATTTCCCCGTTCTTCATATCATTTCTTGTCATAAAACCAAAAGCTGCATGCTCCATCTTTGAAAAGTTCTCGTTTGAAAAATTATACACATTAAATACCGCGTATCTTGCACCTGCAGACAAAGCCTTGTCAATATCAAGGTCAATAAATTCAGCTGCACCCTCTCCATCAACAGGTCCGCCGTTTATAATATCTCCTGAGTGGCAGATACCAAACCGGTCTGATTCGAGATTGTTGTAAGATACATGCTCAAGACAATTCCAGTCATCAGCAAAAATCGCTACGGACAGGTCAACATCAATAATGTTATCCTTGGTATTAGTCCACCAGATGAATGTCCTGATAATCTTTGCGCTGTCATCTATTGCAATACGTGAGCCCCTTGAAACAGCAGTCATCGTCTTGCCTGCGCTTCTTAATGAGAATGGAACTGTATAGTTCTTAAGAGTTTCATCAATATATACTTTTCCAAGGAACTCCCTGTTTCCATATATATTAACAAGTGCATTCTCGCAGACAGTAATAACCATTTTCATTGCATCCTCAGGGACAGTTTCTGTTTTATCGTTCTTAACATAGTATGATCTTGCAAGATTTCCCTTTGGGAAGAAAACCCTCATATTGTCACTGCCGTCAAGCTTATTGATGAAATGTTCTCTTACCTGCAAAAGCACTGTAGACGATACGTCCTTTGCAACAGAAGCAAAGCCCATGATAACAGCCTTTCTGTCGGCATCCTTGTCAAATGTGCGAAGAAGAAAATCAATTCTTCTTGCAAACTCTCCCGGTCGTTTCTTAAGCAGAGAAACAACAGTGGCTACATCACCTGACGCAATAGCCGCATCCACTTTTCCTGCAAACGACTGGATTTTACCATCATTTCTTATGATGTCAAATGCCTGAACAACTTTTGTATAGTGTTCATTCTTAGCAAACTCACCCGGGTGCAGTTTTTCGCCTACACGGATCCATCTTCCGGCATATCTGTTCATATCCTCAGCTGCATTTCCACAGTCTGCAAGAAGATTCATGATGATTCTGCGCTCGCTTCTCTTTAAGTTCCTGAACTTAGTGTTCTCTGCAAGACTGACGTCACCGTCAGACATTGCTGTAACAAGGCGCAGTACATCAGTTGCAGTCTTTACGTACTTTCTGCATAAAGAACCGTCTGTGTCAACACCAGTATCAACAAGCAGTCTGCATATGCACGCAGTATTCTCCTTAAACGGAATTTCATCCGGCAGAGTAACCTTTGCTGAATTTAAAATAAAGATCATGTCGTCCACATCACTCTTTGAAAGAGATGTTTTTGATGCACAGAGATTGTTAAAGATGTCATTTAAGTCATCAAACGAACCTGCCTCAAGCACCTTAACTTTTGCAGCGTTAAAAAGAGGTACTCTCTCCTTTTTTTCCTCATAAGGCAGAAGGGTGCCAAAAGACCAGTAATGAACGATAGCATTGAAATACAGTTCAAAATCATCCTTCTCCATGACAGACTCAGGGAAATTAGGATACATCGGATTGTACACCTTATCAGCACCTGTAAGTTCCTTAAGCCCGTTTACAAGAGCATCATACACCACTTCACGGTTCTTGACTTTCATGTGCACAAGCTTATCAAAAAGAGCCTCTGACATTGTATAGCCAAAGACTTCTATGTTCTTATTCATTGTTGCAACGATCTGCTTATTCTTTTCACCGGCTGTAGTAGAAAGAGATTTAAGCATATCGTCATCATTAATGAATACTCTGTTTTTTCTTCTCAAAATAATGTTAAATACTGAATTTTCCATAATGAATTTTTCTCCTTTGATAAAAACTGGGAATTGACAGCAGTACATCCAACTATCTCGGTTGACCAAAATCAGCCAAACGAGATATACTATATTAGTATAGAAGGAACTGCTGCCATGGCCTGTTTCGCAGTGATTATTACAACTGACTTTAAAGTTTATCAGACCTTGAGAAAGAAGGAAGTTGTAACATATCTGCTTTTTGAATTGTTATTACGTTCCGGAAATTATTAATACTAAAAAAAGTGTTTTGATCTGTAGTATTAAGAAGGAAGCCTTAATATAGCCGGAACAAAGACTGTGGCAATTGCATCAAGTAATTTTATAAATGCATCCAACCTGTATTCGTAGAAGGAACCTGACACATAAGCGCAAGCGTCCACATTATTTGCCGTTATAATCAGCCCATGCAGACACTATTTTGCTTTCCGCAGTCGTAAAAATTATCCAGTACCGAAACAGTCGGTAGGCGGTTTTAGTGCCGGATAAAATGCGCCCGGAAGGGCTCGAACCTTCGACCATCCGGTTATGAGCCGGACGCTCTAACCAACTGAGCTACGGGCGCTAAATGTCTGAAATCAAAAATAGTCAGCAGATGCCTTTCTCATACAGACGAAATCTCCCTGCAGGAATTGCACCTGCAATACTGCTCTAGCGGCAGACAGGAGATATTATTAAGAAAAGAGAATCCAAAAATGAGTGTAAAAAAAACTCGCAAATCAGATACACGTTTATAATATTCCGTTTCTAGTTTTTGTCCAAAGAAAATTGAAAAAATTTCAATATTTTTTTGCAAGGAATTATACACATATTTATGTACATAAACCTACATATAAACCTACATATAAACCTACATATATTTATACACATAAACCTACATATATTTATACACATAAACCTACACATATTTATACATATGTTTATGCACATAAAAAGCAGAAAGATAAAAATCCTTCTGCTTTAAATTTTACTGCTGCTGATGCTGTTTTACATATTCGTCAGCAGCCTCACTTATAGCATCCTGCTCCGTATAACCCTCACGGTCGCAGTATATGTCGTAAGCACGATTTGCTAACGAGTCAGCATCACTCTCAGGTATGTCATGATTTCCTATGAGTTCACCGCTCATGAAAGATGTAACAAATTCCTTGTGAGCTTCGAACACCTCATCTGCAGTGAGCTCAATTTCCTTACCATTTCTTATAATCTTCATAATACATTCCTCCTTTACTTATTATTTTGTTTATGAAAAATTATATAAACAAATATGGATTTTGAGTATAAATAAAGAAGCTGCATAACTACAGCCCCTTTATAATGCTAATCTAATAAATTTTTATCAATTATCTGGAAATTAGCCCTGTGGATATACAATGCTTTTCCGTCTATCATCAGCTTCGTTGTCTTTGGCAGGTCTTTGCAGACTTTCCAGTACACTTCGTTGCCTGAGTATGCACATATCGGATCGCCAAGCTGCGACTGAATTACAACTATTCTGCTCTTTCCGAAGTTATTCTTAACCTTGTTGACAATGCCTGCGATAAACGTATAATCCTTAACTGAACCGCCTGATGCACTTTCAATCAGATCCGGATTTTTGAAATTTACTTCCGGCTTAAGTCCGTCCTCTGCGAAAATCATTGTGCTTCCACAGCTTTCTACTTCACTGCCGTCAATGGTTACTGTTACAACGGAGCTCATTGTCTCCGAATATCCCCAGCCACCGTCTGTGTAAACAGGCTCTTCTACAGTATTTGACGACATGTCTATTTTTTCGCCGCTCATATTCATAAAGTTTATCCCATCATTACTATAAAAGGAAACATTATACGTATTTCCTTTTATAGTTCCATTCAGTTCATTAACCTCGCTGTCAAACAGCGCGCATCCGGTCAATCCGACAGCAAGCACTGCAACAGCCGCTGCCATAACAATTCTTCTCTTTTGCATAATAATTTTGTCCTTTCATTAATATACTGTATTTACAATGATATTCCCAATATTTTTACACTACGCTCATCCATAAGAGCTAATAAAACATCAATCGGCAGATATCCTCTGAAGCGGTCAATTAATGATTTTCTGTTCTTATCTGCTTTCAATCTAATGCCCTGTTTTTCCTCTTCAAAAAAGTCTGAGCAGTCACGAAATATTGCGTCCGTATGATTTCTTGACAATAACAAAGTTGCTTTCTCGCCTTTTTCGGCCAGCACTTTAACAGCCTGCTCTCCATAGAGTTCCAGTTCATCATATGTTATAAAGTTGCATTTTTCATCTTCCTGAAGCAGTGCAATGAATGCATTTGCCGCCAGATCCTCTATTCCTATATGAAACATAACAAATTATCCTTTCATTATCTGAACCCAGCCTTTTTCATGGCATCCTTATATTTCTTCCATCCTCCATGAGGCATTGTCTTGTGATAAACTATCTTCTTAAATTTTCTAAAATTTGGTTTCATATCTTTTTCTCCTTCTAATCTGGTGATATATTCTTGTTTATATGTTACATAATCTTCCAAGTCTTCAGCATTTACGTAAAAACATAACAGAATTTATCCTTTTATTAACACATTGTACAAATCGAACGGCTTGAAATTCTCATTTTTAATATCCAGTCCATTATCTTTCAATATATCTTTAACAAGTTGTGTATCTACTTTGTCATCAGGACTCCACGAACCTTTTGCAATCCCGAATGCGCACCCGTCAAAGATACCCTGAATATTCTTGTGCTGTTTAAGCCATGCTCTTGCAGCAGCATATCTCTTTTTCTTTTCAGCGTCTTTCTTTTTGTCCCTGTGTTTATAGCCCCATGTTGCATATGCGCCTCGGACATCCTTATATCCGTAACCCTGTGCATTGTCAAGAACCTCACCTGTATCAGCATCAACGATCTCATATCGTTTGTCATATTGTTTTGAAAGCCTTGGGCTTTCTACTACTTTAATGCTCATGAATTTTTCCTTTCTGTTATTCAATAGTTTTATCAAGTGTTTTATCAACCTTATATACTGTCAGCTTTTCTCCATTATAATAATCAAAATCGCATGAATACCACTGGTCTTTGCATTTAAAGGTATATTTATCATCGGACTTGGAATACTTGACATCTGTATAGCCCGAATAGTTAGCATCTAATTTCTTGAAAAAAGCTTCTTTTATGCCAACCTCCTGCGCTGCCATTGTAAACGCAAGTACAGCTGTCATTATTGTGACCATTGTAATAAGTCCATAAGCAGTAGACCTGTCAACAGCATCAGTGTCAATCATTTTAAAACCAGTAATATCATGAATATCATGGCAGGAAACAAGAAGCACAATAAGACCAATTGCAATACCGAAAAAGACAGCAAAGATCATACCTTTTACCAGAAAATTCTGTGCAAATGAAGTTAAGTGTGATAAAAAATATATCATAGTAATGAACTCTCCTTTTATATGTTATTCGTGTTAGCTATTGCTGCGTGCAAATAGAACCCTAAAGGATTCTTATAATCTGCCGCTTCGCACAAATCCTACACACAGCTACGCTATGCGTATTATTTGTTCATAAATGCAGATTTCCTTATCGTTAACATTTCTGTTAGCATGATAATGTCCAAAGAACCATTTCTTAAACTCTGTTTTTGCCCTTATCTCGTCCAGATAATCTGTTTCATGATCAGCCTTGTACAATCCGCCACCAAAAATATTCTGCGTTGACGTTGAACAACAGTGGCTTATGATAAAATCTATATCATAATTATGCTTTTCAAGATTCTTGAAGCCATTAATCTTTTCTTCATCAGACGCAAGCTCCTCTTTCCACCAGCTCACATGATTAATACGAAATGGTGCAGTACTTTTGTATGCTTCAATCAGCTTTTCCTTATAGTCACTAACAGCAGGCTCAAGAATACCGCCTCTTATGTCATGGCTCGATGCTCCGCCGAACGCAAAAAATGTTCTGCTACAGAGGCCAAACACCTCTCCCCGCATCAAATGGATTACTGATGGACGGATTTTATGGACATGCCCTCCATGCCACTCTTCTACAGGATAAACATTCAGTCTGTCATAGTTTTCATGATTTCCGTCTACAAAAAGAGTTGTAAACGGTCTGTTCTCAAGCCAGTCAAGCTGCATATTTTCACATTTAACTCTCGCATTGTGCTTGCTTCCCGCGAACTGCTCTCTCCATGGTTCACCCTCAGTGTCAAGTTCCCATACACCGCCGAAGTCACCGCATATAATAACGTAGTCATCTTTTGTCATTTTTGTCTGTTCTGGAAATATATACGGTTCAAACCTCTCAAAATTCCCGTGACAGTCACCTGTGATATAAATCATAGTTATTCTCCTAATCTTTTATTTCATATCAAATGAAATACTCTAAGTATATGAATCGTTGCAAGAATGATACCTGAAACAATTACGGCAAATATATTGATGTAACATATCACTACAATTGCAAGTCCCACATTTTCCGGCAGATGTTTTGCATGCTGATTTACAAATACAAACATTCCAGTTGCCACTGCAACAAACAGCGTTACAAAAAATATCGTCCACAATATATTCATATCAGTCAGCCACCCTCTGCCCCTCAATGCGGATAATACGTCTTATGAACCGATAATCACCAGCAAAACGACTTTCATAATAACAGCTGTTTCTTATTATAATATCATCAATGCCATTACTTTCCGCATTCATATCGTTGCAGACGTTTTTTATTACTGCCAGTTCGTCTGCATCCATTTTCTTAAGGTCCTCGTCAGTATATAGTTTTCCAAGCCTGTTATATACCATGATTTTGTCAGCAGAATTAACCTCATAATTCTCATGGTCTCTGCTTACTTTCTTTATCATATTGCTCATTTTATTACCTGCCTTTAATTTCCACAAAATATTATTTCTTATATAATATTCACAAAAGACAGTTTGTCCAAAAAAAAGAGATGAAAAATCAATACAGACATTTCATCTCTTTACAAATTATTTTCTCTTTTTCTTCTGACTATTCTTATTCTGCTCATCCAATTTCTTCTTTTTTTTCTATTTCGTTTATGTATATATCCCCAGCTGCTGTAAGATACTTTTTATAATTAATACGTTCAAGCTCTCTGTCATCATATAATACTTTCGGAACAAAATAAAATTGTGCATTTTTATCGCTGCAATATTTGTCACATTCGTCAACAATATTCTGCAAGTTATTAAGATTATCCTGAATAACTTTTATCTGACGTCCTCTTTCATTGTCTTTACCTGTGTCTTTATCAATGTTAAAAAGTGTTCTCAGGTCAAATGTTCCACCATAAATCTGACTCATATCATTAACGGTCCAGATATGGTCTGGTTTTTCACAGCCAAGACGCTTATAAAGATCTAACATCCACGCACCTGTACTTTGAAACATCCTGCTATGATCAATATCTTCATAAAGAATACGAGTATTCTCCATAGTTTTTAAAAATTCATCTCCAAATCTCTTACCAAACTTATCTATAACAGAATCACATCTTTTTGCTGCAATGAGAGCTTTTATCCAGTAATAAGCAGTTATAATACAGATTACTATAAATATTATTTTGATTACGTGTGCGATTGCTAATAATTGTGTCATAATGATTCATCTCCTTTTACTATATATTGTATTATACCACGTTATTATCTATATATATAGTATTTATTAATTTTATTTTGTCCAAGCAAAATGAACATTTTTGTTCAAAAATGTGATATTATAAAAGGTTAATAGAAAATATTGAAAATTATCCTTACAGGATAATGACAAAACAAAAATAATATGGTATAGTATGATCATCAAAAGGAAAACAGTTATCTGCGGAAAACGCAGGAGAAAGGAAAAAGATATGCTTACAGTAATTAAGTCCTATAAAAGTTCATACAGTTGTAAACATAGTTCTTACTTTAAAAAGAACTCTATTTTGATGCGCTTTTATATGAACGAAAATTCTGTCTGAAAAACATATTTACTGCATAAATATTTTTCTTTCATGTCGTTTATCTCAGGGCGCATCCCGGATGAACGATTTTTTATTGCTTAAAAATGAAAGGAAATAACTATTATGCCAGTAATTAACATGGAGCAGACAGGAAAGCAGATTGCAGAATTAAGAAAGAATGCAAATCTCACTGTAAACGATATAAAGGAAGCACTTGCACTTACAACTGTAAATGCTGTATACAAGTGGCAGCGTGGACAAACGCTTCCGACACTCGACAATCTTGTTGCACTTGCAGCCCTCTTCGACTGCACAATAAACGATATTGTCATAACCGAAACAATATAAGAAATACATGTATCATTAGCTCAGCTGGCAGAGCATTCGACTTTTAATCGAACTGTCCGGGGTTCAAGTCCCCGATGGTACATTACCGGCGGGTATGCCTAGCAGCGAGGGCGGCGGTCCGTAAAACCGTTACATAAGAAACACCGCAGGTGCGAGTCCTGCCCCGCCGACTTAATTTTAACAACAAAGGAGATGATTTATAAATGATTGTAGACTTTGAAACTAATTTCATCAGGCTCCCGTAGCTCAGAGGTAGAGTACTTGGTTGAAGCCCAAGGGGTCGAAAGCTCAAAACTTTCCGGGAGCATTATGGAGTGTTGGCTCAATTGGCACAGCAGCGGTCTTGAAAACCGTCATTCCGAAAGGATATCTGAGTTCGAATCTCAGGCACTCCGTTTTAAACTTAATATATGCAGTGTTGGCTGAGGGGTAAAGCGTCTGATTGCTAATCAGTAGCCATCTTAACGGATGCACAGGTTCGAGTCCTGTACACTGCGCTGTGTTAGTAGCTCAGTTAGTTAGAGCATCAGATTGTGACTCTGAAGGTTGTGGGTTCAAATCCCGTCTAACACCTTATATCTTATAATGATGATGTGGCCAAGTGGCAAGGCGTCAGTCTGCAAAACTGATATCGTGGGTTCAAATCCCATCATCATCTTTCAACGGCAAAAGTATTTGACAGTGTACATCACATGCGCTATCATGAATACTGAGCAGAAAGCTCAATTACCTATTATATACGCGGCAAAGCATACGCCGCAAAACAAAAACATACTAAAAAAATTTGCAGAAGGACTCTGAAAGAATATATTTTCTTTTCAGGGTCTTTTTGTATGCAAAAAAAAGACCAGCTAATGCCAGTCTTTTTCGTATTTACAGTGATCTGAGATATTCAATTATGTCACCTACAATACAGGCGCCATTATTGTATTCATGATCATCAGAGAAGACGTTTTATCTCAGATAATATAATTTCTTTAACCGAAGTTTCACTCAGGCTGCGGAATTCATAATCATCTGAGCAAACATCCATCAAAGTATACTCCAATGGGAGCATGTCTACAACGAGGAGTTCATAAATTTGCTTCACGCTTCCTCTGTAAAGACGAATAGCTTTCAATAAGCCAGCTTCATCCTTATTGAGAAGAGCGTCTTCCAAGCCTGGAATCTGTTCAATCGAACATGGCAGGAACTCAACGTAGTTCGTACCAAACAAATGTCCACGTTTTTCATTGAACATTTGTGCGAGTTCCTCTCTTGTAGTATCCTTTGTTACGAGAAAATATCTTACGTTTCCCATTTCTTTGATAATTTCCTTTGTCATATCTATTTCCTCCTTTTATAATTATTTTTTGAATGACACTATATATATGGAGTTTGCAAAAAAAAGAACAGATGGTGGTCTGTTCCTTTTTTTTTCATTTGATAATTTCATCAATAGTCTTATCAATTTTGTAGACAGTCAGTTTTTCTCCATTATAATAATCAAAATCGCATGAATACCACTGGTCTTTATACTTAAAAATATATTCATCCTCTGACCGGGAATACTTGACATCCGTATATCCCGAGTAGTTAGCATCTAATTTTTTGAAAAGAACTTCTTTTATGCCCACTTCCTGTGCTGCTATTGTAAGTGCAAGTACTACTATCATTATTGCAGCCATTGCAATAAGTCCATAAACAACAGACTTGCCAACGTTATCAGCGCTAATTTTTTTGAAGCCGATTATGTCATGGCGGGAAACAAAAAACACTATAAAACCAATAGCAACACCGAAAAAGACAGCAAATATCATTCCTTTTATCAGAAAATTTTGTGCAAATATGGTTAAATGTGATAGTAAATAAAACATAGTAATTTTCCTTTCTTTACGTCAAATGAAATATTCCGAATGTATACAATTCATTTCCTTTACTATGTGTTGTATTATATCACATTATTATTCATTATATAATGCTTATTTAAACAAAATGAACAATGTGAAAGAGATTTTCTGCAAAAAAAAAGACCAGCCTAAGCCAGTCTCTTTAAATGTTTACAGTGATCTGAGATATTCAATAATGTCACCCACAATACAGGCGCCATTATTATACTCATTAGAATCATGGTCAAGACTGATGTCAGTAAACCAATCTTCAAGTCTGTCTGCCAATTCACCAGCGTCATGCTCATCCTCAATATCAGGAGCCGGATTATACATGCTGCTGCCTGAGTAGAAGAAGAAATCCTTCTCCTCAACAAGCACCGGATTGAATCCGTTCCGCGACAGCCTGTTGAAATCATCAGTAGTCTGAACTGGAATGGCATCTTCACCATTTTCATCCAGAAATTCCTGATAACTCTTGTCAAACATTTCTGCATAAGAACTGTTATCAAAGACAGATTTATAGCTGGACAGATAGTATTTGAAATATGATCCATCCCAGAAGTTTTTGGCCTCATTGATTAATTCAGTATCTCCTGTTGCAGAAATTACTTTTGCAGTAAGAAACTGCAAGTCAATTCCATCAATGAAACCTCTGTCCCTGTCAAGCTTGACAAGCCCAGGCGCAAAGTCATAGCCGTATTTTGCATACTTGCTTGTTGTGACGTATAATCCGCCAACAAACAGTTTTCCGGCATGTTTTTCATCTGTCAACACTTTGCACATGCGAGTAGTCAGTGGATAGCCCGGATTAGAAGTAATATAGTCCTCTCCTTCCCGCAAATCCTGCAGGAACAAATTGCTGTCCACAATCGCATTATACTCATCTTCATCAATTCCTGAAATCTCAAAGATAAGATCATGGTCAGGAACAGACTTGAATATTGACACCTTTTCAATGTCAAATACCACTACGTCTGCCTGATACCTGCGGGATTTTACTGTTTTTGCCGTCCATACTTCCTTATCTGCACGGTTATAAACCTTAACAGTCTTTCCATTTCTAAGAAGCACTACGGTTGCGACCTTGTAGCCTTCTCCATGCTGCCCGATTGTCTCAGAGCTGTCTCTCTTTGACGACTGACCAAGAAGCAGTGTGTTTGTTGTAAGCCTGCCATTTTTGTTGCCAATACGCAATGTCTTGGAATCTTTGTCATACCCAAAATACATTTTGTTCTCCGGATTAACAATCTCCTCGTCATGCGCATTCTGGAAAAACTCTCTCACAGATTCAACTACTCCCCATGTCGGACAGTAGTTAATACTCATTCCTAAATCAAATCTCTTCATAATATTTTTCCTCCTTTATTTGTTATTTTTTATATATTATGAAATACAGGATAAAGATGAGTTTTGAACAGAAATAAGCAAAAAAAAGACCAGCAAATGCCAGTCTTTTTCATGTTTACCTGTTAATAAGTTCTCTATTAATCTTCAGTGGACACTTCGGATTAACTGTGTTTAGATGCGGATGAATGCCACGGTCCTTTTTAGGAAGCGCCTCACACCAGCTTCTTGATGCCACATAGCCAACAGGCTTTGTCTTGCAATGTTTGCAGTCTCTGCATAACATATTACATCTCCCCCTCTCCAAGGTATCTTCGCATAGCTGCAATGTCAGCAGGTGTACGTTCCACAATTCCATCACGACTTACATAATGGGTCATCCAGAATTCACGTTCTTCGTCATCAAAATAAGACTTGTTTAAGTCATCAATTGATGCTCTCCTTATTTTCCTTACAGTTGACAGTGAAATAGACTCAATATCAAATTGAAAGGAAGTTCTGTCAACAGGACGTATGCAGAAGTAATCAGAATGAATTTTACTAATCACGCCTGTACGCATATTGTGATTATGCATAAGTATTGCCACTCTGTCACCAACAGAAAACTTTTCCAAAGAGCCATCATCCTGTGTCAGATACAACTCAGGGTTTGCAGGGACATTTGTTGATAATTTCATAATCTAATCCTCCTTTGCCTCAGCTAATCTTCTTTCAACACATGCTTCGCACTGACAATATTCTGCGGCCAGCATGTCATATGGATCTTTTTTATCTACAACAAATGTGTCAATGTTGTAAATGAAACCATGACTCTTTGCGGTTCTGTCATTTTTGCCCCAGTATCCAAGTTTTTTCATTCCTCTTACTGAACCTGTTGCATCAATGTTTGCATGACAGCTGTGTCCCATTCCTGTCGAACAATCCTTAACCCATGCAATGCCAGTTCTTGGATCCCTGTGCAGCTCAGTACATGAACCTACATTTTTAATTTTTATTGTTTTTGCCATAATATTGTTCCTCCTTTATTTATTGTTTATATGACTACAATAAATATGGAGTTTTTACAGACACAAAAAGAGACCTCATAATGAAGTCTCTTTTCTTTGTTTACGCGTCAAGTTTGGCACTGTCAGCAAACTCTCTTGCTTCCGTTTCAGACACAAATTCCTTAATGTAGCCGCCATATCTAAAATACTTTTTAGCAGTTCTCTGCCTTTCAGTAATATGGTCAGTTACTTTTACATTAGCACCAGTAATTTTTGGATGACTCTTCGTTCCGCCCCATTCAGCCGAAACTAGGACATACCACTTGTTTTCCTCCAGCTTTTCCTTTTTGATTACCGGGAAATCCTTTGGATTCAATTCCTCAAAGTCAGCGGGATTGTAGAAGTTTGTTTCGCCATAAAACTTTCCGGTATGATGCCATTCAGCTTTCATGACTGCTCCTGCCTCAACTGCTCTCTTCTGCCATGCTTTAAGCTTTGACTTTGGCAGTAGCCCGTCTTCATAGGCAGCAACCGCATTATTACTCATACACTTCTGCCTGTTGTAGCCGCTCATGCTGATACCTCTTCCTTGGCAACCTCAATAATCAGTGTATTATTGCTGATTGTCATGTAAACAACCTTACAATTATAAAGCTTCTTAATTGGAACCTTATTTTCACTTTCCTTGATACCTGTACTGAAAGCTGGTTCGCCTGCCTGATCCCAAGTAACATCCTTGCCGCAGAGATAAACATCAAAATTTGCATTGAAGTCAAACTTATCGTTATTTACAATGTCACCAACTGTCAGAGAGTTCTCTTCACAGCATGGCTCACTGGCAGCAATATCTTCTGCTTTCACCTGTTCATCAATGATGCTTTCGGCACCAAGATTATAAAGCCACCTCACAACATTGTCATTTGACACCAAAAAATCTTTAATATCAGATGGATGCATATTATATACGTCATTATATACATCACCTTTGAAGACACTTGGCGAAAATTTGGAAAAACCAGCATACAGAACCATATTTTTTGCAAGAAGCATTGAATCATACTTCTTTACAAGCTCTGCAACTGGAAGTTTTGCATCCTCATCAAATCCACAGTATTTGAGTATCTTCTCCCATGGAAGCCATGAATCTGTTAAGTCGATGCAGCAGAGAACAGCAAAGTTAACGTTGTTATCCCCTCCGTAATTTGGGCTCAAATAGAACACATCAAAAACAGGTTCCTGAGCTTCCGGCTCCTCATTAAAATGTTTCCTTACAAGACATCCGCCGTATGCAAGATAGTTAGCATTTCCAAAGTTTTTCCATGGAGTTGCTACCAGTTCCTCTTTCATAGCCTCATCTTTAAGTTCCTGTACAAAGCAGCCATCACAGGCTTCTTTGATGCAGTAGTGGCATGTACTGTCTACAGCATTAGACATAATGTCCCGTTGTCTTTCTTTCGTCTCCATCAAAAACTGATTGCTGATATTTTCTGTCATAATCGTTTCCTCCTTTATATTTATTTATATGACTACAATAAATATGGATTTTCATGCAGACGTAAAAAAAAGAGACCTCTTAGTAAAGTCTCTTTTTTAATACTGTTAGATTACATGCTTATTAGATTCTTTAAGCCCGTATTTCTTTTCTATCTCATATATCTTGTTCAAATGATTGAAAGCCGAATATATACCGCAGTCCATGAAGTTGATCATATCGTCCTCATCATCACTGTCAGGGATATCATCTTCATCATCTTCATGAGCTTTGTCAGCATTGAAGATATTAATTGCATGATACACAGCCTTATCAAGCTCATCCTTTTTATAGGTTGTGACTTCGGTACTAATTTCATTGGTAATCTGCCATCTGTTAATGCCGGGAACCAGAGAAATCATATAATGGTAGTCCTCCGAATTATAAAAATTATACTCATCGTCTTTACGTACCTGTCTTAAATGTAATCCCTCAATCCCTAAATCGTCACAATCCCAGAACGTAGGAAGTCCTGCTATTTCACCTACATACAATGGATGTTCTTCTGCTTTTGCCATAATCTCTCTTCCTTTCTGAAAAATAATCATTTATTGTTACATATATAATATGTAAAACTTTGAAACTGTCCAAACGAACAAGCAGTATTTCTACTGCTTATTTATTATCCGATTACTGCTGCAAGGTGTACGCAACCATCCTGTAGTAATCCTGTTCATATTTACCAATGGTATCATAAAATCTGGCGCCATCTACAGGACCTTTTATTACATGTCCATTCACTTCTGTAATAATGTGGCCAGTTCGCATATCTTCAATTCCGTATAAAATTGTTGGTCTTACAGTACAATCTGCAAACGGATAATTATTTACAGAAACGTTGTCAGGACAATTATTCTTAACCACCACAATTACAGGCGATTGTTTATTATTCTTTATTTTCAGGTTTCGATTTCTTAATACCAGTTTTGAAATATTCATATGTTTATGTCTCCTTTTTCGTTTATGGCGACTGATTGAAAGTGTAACTTTATATCAGCCGATGGGTTTATAATCATTTGGTTGTTTATACCAGTAATTTATTTATATGACCGCATGTAAACGTCTTTCATGTAGTAGAATTTATGATGTTCAGCGAAGTTACCAACGTAAGCACATTCTAAACATTGCTGCCATTTAGCGGATTTTGTATAAAAATGGTTTATAGGATATGGGCATTTCCATTTTTCAGAATGACAAATTGGGCAGACATACTGTACCATTTTTATCAAGTCATGTTTCTCTTCGATTCTTTTGTCCAAAATTTCAACAATATCCTGTTCATATAGCCAGTCGAATCCAAACCTTTCCTTATATTCAGCTGGATCAATTATTACATGATGCGGCATCTTATCAATATATTTGTTCATCTCTTCAATGTTACGTTTAAATCCTCTTGCAGCTTTTGTAACCATGTTTAAGGCCCTTTCCTGATTATGTGTTCTTATGCAGTACTAACCGTTTATATACTGACAGATCTGAAAATTAAAACGATTTATTTAACTGGTTTATATATCTACCAATAAATCATTAACCGTTGTTGTAATGCTGATCCGTTTATACAGAACTTAGAATGTATCAACAGTTTATGTATTATCCGGCATACTGCTGACCATTTTACACCAGCTTCATTTCATTTATCTATTTACATATCCATATTGTTTATTAACCAACTCGTTTATGTTACCCGTCAGCATGCAACCTGTCTTACATTCTTCCGTTTACACTTCCAACTGCTTATACTTCTACAACTTACATGCATCTTTGTCTTATAAAGCAAGCAGTGGTACCGCAGTTTCCTGACGGAACCTGCTCATTGTCCGCCTTTGACGGTGCTTCCTGACGGAACCACCTAGGCGGTAATTCGTTAACAGCACTCTCGTTTAGATGCCCATCCGGAAGCAAATAATGCGTCAACAATACTCTGCTTAACACAGTCCCTGCTTACAATGTTTTCCTTATACTGCACCTTGGCAGCAGCGCTTGTGTTAACATCCTTTGTCAGATAGTTATCCATAACCTCTTTGCTGTGCACAGAAATCATTCTATGAACGAGCTTGTTACGATTCTTTCGTGCATATTCATTTGTTACATTATCTGCTGAATCGTTATTGTCAACAGCGTTGCCTGTTGCTGGCACGTCCGTTACACAATCATTCGTTCCAGTATTATCTGCAGCAGTAATTTCATTACACCCATCTGGCTCCACTATCTTGTCAGTAGTAATCTGGTTGCACCCTATGACGCAGATACAAGGAAGAGACTTCTTAATATAATTAGATTTCAACCCGTCTTGAACATTTTTTTGAGCATCATTTTTAACAGCCTCAAAAGCCGCTGCCTCCTTAGCAGCAGCCTCTTTCTCAGCTTCTTTTTCTTTCTTTGCTTTTAAGACAAGATCAATGCTGTCAAGAAACTCTCTTGCACTTTTCTCGTCAGTAGAGTTTGCTTTCATAAGAGCCTTAACCTTTTTCATTTCAGGAGTTCCGAACATTGCAATAATGAGATTTCTGATAGTACCTCTTGCAATATTGGTTTTTTCAACCATTGCTACAATACGCATGTTCTTTGCAATACAGTCCTTAATGAGCTCTCTCTTTTTAGACTGTCTTTCTTCCATCGTGTCAAGTCCCTTTCTGGCACGGCGTCTGTAGTATGACTCTAACTTCTGTCTGCGGAGTTTTGCCTTTCTCTCCTCTTCTTCCTCAGGAGTCAGCTGTTTTTTCTGTCTGCTCAAATATATGCTCCTTTCCTCATCCGGCACGCCCAGATAATCAAAAAATAGTTTGTTTGAGATTTTAAACCATGTTACATCTTCTCCATAATAGTTTTCTGCTGATTTTGTAGCACAAACAGCCTCTTTTTCAGAAAGAGGCTCAGAGAATCGCTGGTTCAAATCCAGAATATATGCAACAGCAGCTTCTTTATCGCCGCCAGTTACCTGTAATTTTAATACACGTGCAATGAACAACGTCAGTTCACGGTGTCCTGTCCTGTTATTGTCGCATTTCATGACATCTTCAATCATTGCAAGACGCTTGAGGCTTAATCCAATAGGAGACATTCCATGATAATATGGAACCGGCTTTGTTGGGTCGAAATTCCTTGCAATTATCTTGCTGCATCGTCTGATGAATAAATGTGCATCAAACTTGTTCTTAAATGATTTAGGACACCTGATGTCAGCTTTCTTTGCAAGCCTTTTGCAGGTCTTTATCTGATCCACAGTTGCCTTTCCATGAATTTTCCTGCAAAAGTTCTTAAAGTTCTTTGTAATGAATGAATGTACATAAGTTCTTGTAAGCATAGTATCCCTGCCAAAACCTAAAACCTCAACCATCTGGTCGAAAAGTTCATACATCTTGTCAGATGCTTCTTTTCCATTAAAGAATGCATCAAGGTCAAATAATGTATATCTGCAGTGCTCATTCATGTCTACAATTGTAACAGTCTCGCTGCTCTTGCTATTTACAGAGCCCGGGATACGTACTAATCTTGCATAATCTCCGCTTATCTTTACATCTGCGCCAATGTCAGCAAGAGTATCATTAAGAAGTCTGTTAACTCTCTGCCATCTTTTCTTTGCTTTCATAGACTCACACTCATTGATAATATAGTCTTCATTTCTGCACAGCTTCCAATACAAATGAAACCCACGACCAGTAAACATAACAACAGTAGGTTTTGGAATCTTTTCATCAAATAAAGGCTTGATATATGTAAAGTAAAAATCATAAGGGTCCATGTCACGATACTGCGTTGTATCATAATCAATGTCAACAAAACACCAGCTTAAGCCCCTGATGTTTCCCTGACAGCGCTTTATCCTGTTGTTAATCATAGGATTAAGGGCAAAATAAGCATCTGTGGCAACAGATTCATTGCAGACATCAGTATAAGAGCCATCAACTATGTCGTGGCCCCAGTATTCATACGGTGTTGTGTATAATTTTTCAATATCAAGAGAAGCAAGTTTGTCAGCGGACATAACTCCATTAGCAACCCTGTTTTCTGCCTTTAGCATTTCATCCGGCACATCATCCAAATGGACCAGATATTCTGCATGTCCAAGCTTGTACATTGTAGCAAGCTGGTCTGTATCTTTAAAAAATAATTCAAAAAAGCGCTTGTTAAGGCTTTTGCTTTCCGGGAATTTTCTGTTTTTGTCTGAATATGTATATCTTCTGCCCATTTGCCGGACTCCCTTTTTTTCGTTCGTTAAAATTCTTTCTGAGATAAATATGATTTTTGATAAATTAACGGTAATGTTTGCATCTACAACAGTAGAAATTATTCTAAATTGCAATTCTTCTATATTGCTTAACGTTAACTAAATTTTCTATATAATATTTACAATCCGGTTTTTGTCCAAAAATTCTTCATGTCTTTTTTTTTGCATAAAAAAAGAGACTGTTTTCAGTCTCTTTATAGCTATTACGGATTACAACATTTTGATGGCTCATATCCGTTACTAATAAGTTCATCACGTGATTCGTTTACAATCTCTTTGTTCTTATCAGAGATTTTGTCGGCATTCTTGCAGTCAGCCTTATGAAATTTCTTGGATGATATATTAACTACATATGAACTGGTGTTTTCATCTGTGTAACCAGTAAATCCGGAATTTTTATTTGAGTAGCCACTGAAACTGGAATTTTTACCAGCATCAGTTTCTGTGGCACTTTCGTTCGTGTAACCAGTAAATCCTGTACCTTTGTTTGTAGAACTACTAGAACTAGAATCTTTGTCTGTGTAACCAGTAAATCCTGTATCTTTGTTTGCAAAACTATTGGTATTAGATCCTTTATCTGTGGAACTACTAGAGCTGGAATCTTTGTTTGTGTAACCAGTAAATCCTGTATCTTTGTCTGTAGAATCTTTCTGGCTGGACTCTCCGTCAGTATAATTAATTTCTACATCAGGCTGGACATTATAACAGAATACACAGAAGTTAACTCCTGAACCATTATCTTCCACAGAATATCCTTCCATAAGTACACCCCTTGCAACAAGTTCATTGCCAATAAATACAGGTGTTACCCTGTACAGCACATGATTATCAGGATTATTGTCCATATATTTTGCTGTCAGTGTTTCATATGGAAGCATTCCTTCTATATTAAGGTATCTTGTGCCGGTTATGAGATTTTTCTCGTTAGCATTTTCTCCTGCAAGACAGTATGCAATCAAATGGCATCTGTTGTAAAGATATTTGCCATCAACACAGTCGTACTTAACAGTGTGCCAGCCGGTAGGCTTGACCATGCCTATCTGTCCGCGCTCTTCTGTCGGCATAATGCCTTTTCCAATACATGCATAGGCAGTACCGCATCGTCTCAAATCATCAAGTTCTGAATATGTCTCAAACGATGACGTCCCGGCAGCTTTTTCGTCAGCATTGAAAAACGGAACGTTGTTATTTATTACAACAGATGCGCTTCCGGTGTATTCGGGCACCATTGAATAGTCAAATGATGTTGTTTCTGACAGAGTCTCGCTTACAGGTTGACTGACCTGACTTTCTGCTTCTGTAGCCCTTATGAACTCTGTATTTATGATTTTATCTCTGCTGGTTCCGCATGCAGTAAGTGATAAACCAAGCAGTAATGCAAGTAATGATTTTCTGATTATTTTCATGTTAATACTCTCCTTTTTAATTTGTTTTCTTTATAATATTCCATTTTTACGGTTTGTCCAGCAAAAGAGTGTTTCTTTATCGAATACGGACAAAATCAGATTTTTGAAGATTATATAAACGTGGGTATTTATGCCCGTCAATTGATTACCGGTCAAGAGTAATTTGGTTCTTTCAAATTGCTAAACGGTTAATTTATTACCGTTTATTTATCAGAACCCATCTTTATTAAAGAGGAACTTTTTAAACAGTAGGTAAGGAGAGCCTTATGAAACAGAAGAAAAACATAAAGGGCACAGCGCTTGCAGTTGTTTTATCCTGCAGTGTGACCCTTGGATTTGTAATAACACAGATTGTATTCGGCCTTATTTTTACAACAGTATGTACACTCAAATATCCAGCTGTCATAGCTGATGCACTTAAAAGCACTGACAAATCAGCAGTATTTTCACTGATGGCGTCATTTTTTGGCGTATTCATGACTAATGTCATAGCGGTGTTTGCGATCTGGTTTGCAAATAGAAAGAAAAAAACAGAATTGTTTAATCCGGTGAACAATAAAACAATTCTTACGTTTACGGCAGTGACAATGCTGTTATGGGTGTTCAACTGCTTTTGGTCCGCAGCAATTCCGCAGACATGGGGTGAGGATGCAAGACAGCTTACAGAACTGGCATCAAAAATAAATATAACTGCATTCATGCTGTGCTTTTTATCGCCGCTTGCCGAGGAACTGACTTTCAGATATGCAGTTGTGAAGATTTTCAAGCATTTTAAATCAGGCAGTACTGTCTTTTGCATAATCACGTCAGCAGTGTTATTTGCAATAGCTCATGGAAATATTGCACAGGCAGTACCGGCAGTAATTATGGGCGGCTTATTTGCTTATTTCTATATAAAAACAGACAATATTGCGGTTCCGGTCGCGATGCATGCGTTTTTTAATACATCCGGTGAACTTACACAGTTCATTCCCACTGTTGGAATGTGCGGCGTATACGGCGTAATTGGAATGCTCATACTGATAACACTATTAACAGCAAAAAGGAGGCATAAACAATGATTAAGATGAGCTACGACAAATTTGAGGAAATCTGTGAGAAAATGGATGAACTTCCAAATATTATAGATAACAACAAGGGCTTAACAGAGCATGACCTTGAGATTATCCAGACAAAAATTGCAAAAGACTATCCTGACAAGGCGGTACTTATGGCAATGTATTATCTGTCAAGAGATTATCCTGATGATCATATTTTTTCAAATAAGGACGCCGTTCCAGCAAGTGAATTGAAGATTGAATTCAATAATTTAATTAAGGAACTTGTTGAATTCACAGATGATTGAAGGAGAGCACTGCTGCTCTCCGCTTTTAAGGAGGAAAATATTATGCAAAAAAGAAATAGAACAGTCGCATCAGTAGTATGTCTAATACTTGTTGCAGCAATGATTGTAACAAGTTTTGTGGGACTGGGGGTTATGTAACGTGGAAAAGAAATCAAAAAACAACTTCAAACAGATGCTGAATCATTACACATATAACGGAGATATGCTGTCGGTGGGACTATTTATAGAAATAGTGGTCATGATGATACTATTTGTGGTCCTGCCTCAGACTGATAAGGGGATGATAATAAGACTTGCACTTATCTTTGGTATTGTTGTAGCATTTAGTGAAATGGTTAAGTATACATACTCAAGAACTTATAAGAGTGATACAATTATTATAAGGAAACTTGGCAAGAATTACATGAATCAGCGGGCAAATGTCAAATATTTGCCTGAAGCAAAATGTGCAATAGAGGCTCTTGATGAGGATCTGCTCGAGGGAGTAAGAAAAATTGTCATAAAGAAAGGACAGGATTTATATCTTACGACGCATTACCATGTAATAAAGCTCTTTGAAGATAATCTTGGTGATGAAATCATGATAAAATATAATCCTGACGATTTTTATTATAAGAGCTTGAAGGGTGACAAAAAAGCCCTTATCAAGAAATGCAGCCAGTGTACGAAATGTAAGAACAGACAGACATGTAAACTGCACAAGGAGCAGGCTGTTAAAATGTATAATTTGAAAATCGTCAGACGGATAAAAACAGAGGCTGCAGATTAATGCAGCCTCTTATTTTTCAATCTTCTATTGTTGGAATAAACAGGTTTAACTGAGTATCTTCATCAAGAGTTTCGTCTACAGAAGCCTTGATATTATAATAGTAATCAAAATCTTTGATTTCATCATCAGACAATGGGAAGAATGTTATCTTATATATTTTACGGGTGGGCAGGTATACATAATCCTTTACCATAACATTGTGCTGTTTGAAATCATCCAAAGCTTCCATTATATCTTCATGATAGCTACGTTTCTTATTCAACTCTCCAAAGTTGCACCAGTATAAAAGATAATTATATTCAAGGGCAATAATATATTCGTCAGGATTCTCGCCTCTTTCACTGAAACGCTTGTAAGCATTGTGCCTCTGTTCCATAAAGGATGAATACAGGATTTTTGCAGCATTGTTTGTGAGCTCACTTAAAGGCTTTGATGACATTTTTCTGATACGCAGATTGTGAAACTTGTCCATGTAAAATGGATCAAACGCATATGTAATAATACGTGTTGCTTTATCATATCTGAAACTTGATATTATATGCATTCCTTCAGTAACAGATTTTTTGTCGATTCCTTTTATGCCAATTTCATACATTCTCGCAATACGTGCAGCAACAGAATCATAATCCGAGGTCCCAAATTTCTTTCTTTTTGGCTTAATGTATTTTAAAACA
>ERZ772892.1204-NODE-1204-length-28509-cov-5.781823_pt1 | contig 28509 bp, 21 predicted proteins | sample MGYA00512126_ERZ772892 | MGnify/ENA primary metagenome ERZ772892 (study PRJEB29015, sample SAMEA2737697) | human gut metagenome | biome: human gut; feature: human-associated habitat; material: faeces | place: China | collected 2012 ... | reverse complement strand
TCTTCGTGGTGAAGATTCTTTTTTAGATGATTATAATGAGTTTATTAATAAAGATTTTTATAATAAAATTGATAAATTTATAGAAAGCAAATCTAGGAATAATATTGACATAGCACTAGATTATAAAGAACAATTAATTCAGAGAGCTAGTCAAAGAACAGAACTAAAAGATACATTAGACATATACATAAAAGAATTTAAGTATATATATGGTGATGCTAAAATCAAAAAAATTCAATCAAATTTGGTAAGCATTAAAAGTAAAATTAATGGTCAATTAAAAGAATTGGATAAAATTATAGAAGAAAATGAAAAGAGTACAACGACAGTAACGCAAACATCTTCTATATTAACTACTAGTGCAGAAAGTTCAAGTTCGCATAACTCATACAACTTCTTTAATACAACAACACTCACAATATCTATAGTTACTGTTTGTGTCGTTATAGCTATTGCAATAATTATTGCTTTTCGTAGAAAAATATATAAACTACTTAAGGTTGGTGCCGAAAAAATAAAGAACTTTTTTACAAATATAATTGTAATTACTATATTATGTTATGCTATCGCATGTTTGATTTATGGACTTGTTAATGCAACTGCTATTGCATTGGGTTATACTTCTAGTGGTATTGTAGGATTAATAATATTTGCTATTTCTATAGTAATAGCGAAAAAGGTTTCCAATATTTATAAAAACAATAGAAAATAAATGTTTGTAAAAGAAGGAAGTAATGAAAATCATTACTTCCTTACCTTTTGTTATCTATTTTCTATTTTTCTTTAAGCAGTTTTTGTCAAATTCAGGGTTAAAGGCATAGAAGTTTTTACAGTCAAGTCGGTCAGTTAGTATTCGTAAGTTTTCACCAAATCGCTGATAGTGTACAACCTCTCTTTCTCGTAAGAACCTAATCGGGTCAATAACATCCGGGTCATCACAAAATCTTAGTATGTTGTCATATGTTGACCTAGCCTTTTGCTCTGAAAACGTCAATTAAACAGTAGTAGTTTTTATATGTACTTTAAAGTGAATTTTACCGATTAATACTTTACTTTAGATTATATCACTTTAATTCTTAACTTTCAAATTTACCTATAATTATAAAAAATTAATTAGCAACAAACAATCCCCTGAGAATAATCTCAGGGGATAATACTTTTAGAAATTCCAATGTATCTGTATTATTCTATTAGTTCTGTTACCTCCGATTTCAATATAGTCAATAAGGGTTTGTACAGTGTATCTGTCAAGCTTTTTAATATTCTTAAATTCACTGATTATATCCTTAACATTATCTGCATGAGCTTGTCTTTGGTTAATCCTTTCAATTTCATCATTTAGTTCATCAAGCTTTTTCTGTAAAGAATTTTCTTTACTTTTGCAATCTTCATTTAGTACAAAAAATTCATCTTGAGTAATGACACCGTCAACTTTATCATAGTAAAGACTTTTAAATCTGCTTTGAACTTTTGCTATTTCTTTATTAATAGACTCAATCTGTTTAGAAATTCGCTCAATTTGTATTCTACTGTTATCAGTAAAATTAAGCTGATTTTCAATTTCAGCATCATCTATATATGAGTTATAAAGTTTCTGTATTTCATTAAGTACTGTTCTTTCAAGTACTGATGATGAAATATAAGTACCCTCACATTTTGATGGTGCAACATAATGAACGTGACAAGTGTAGTACCGTCCGGTATTTGTCTTTTGTGACCTCATAGAACTGCCACAACGAAGGCAACGCAATTTGTTTGCAAAGATAGATGCCATTCCTGTTTTAGTGGATCTAATGTTTTTTGACAGTGTTTCCTTAACCAAATTAAAAGTATCTAAATCAATAATAGGTTCATGAGTTCCCTTAACTATATCCCATTCCTCCTTGTTTTTTAACTTTTTCTTTGTTGACTTATAAGAGATACTCTCGGTTTTACCTTGAACAGTATTACCTATATAAACCTCATTTTTTAGAATCCTATGTACAGAGTAAGGAGACCAAATATCCGAACATTCACCATGGAAGGATTGTCCTTTACTCTTTTTGTATGTAGATGGGTTTGGTATTTGCTCATCGTTTAACTTGCGAGCTAATGAATTAATACCGTACCCTTTAAGGTAAAGATCAAAAATATGGCGAACTATTTGTGCAGCTTCCTTATCAATTACTAAATGGTTTTTATTATTTGGATCCTTAACATAACCAAATGGGGCAAAGGCACCAACCCATAAGCCTTGCCTTCTTTTAGTTTTTAGTGTAGCCTTAATGTTTTCGGATAAATCTTCCAACATCCATTGATCCACCATAGAGTTGATTTGTCGTGACTTTTTGTTTGCCTTGTTTTCACTGTCAGCATTATCAACTAATCCAACAAACCTAATGCCCCAAATAGGGAATAGGGTGTTTATGTATTTTTCAACATATTCCATATCTCTTGCAAATCTTGATTGAGTTTTGCAAAGAACAATATCGAATTTGTGTTCTTTGGCATCCTTTATCATTTTATTAAATTCAGGTCTTTCTCTGTCTGAACCGGAAAAATCTTCATCATTGTAAATATGATAAACCGACCAACCTTCTTTCTCACAATGAGATAGTAGCATTCGTTTTTGGTTAATAATACTTTCAGAATTATCATTCTTGTTAAGCTTTTCTCTATCTTCTTTAGATAGTCTTACATATATCGCAACCTTTGGCATTCTGAACCCCTTTCTATGAAAAAGCAGTAATATATCTCCTATATTACTGCTTAATCAAAGTTTCTTTAATTATCTTTGTTGATAATTCTTACGAAAAGTTTGTTGACATTTTCCTTGATTTCTTCCTGACTGCTTGACTTAAAGTAATTAGTTGTTTGGATCATATTAATCACCTCTGTAATAAGTATTCATTAATAATTAAAATAATTCGTCATATCATCAGAAAGATCATTGCAACAATATGTATTAACAGCCTTTTGTGAATGTTTCTTCTTAGGCAGTATTTCTAAAGCCTTAGGACTAATATTTGCACATCTGTACCATAGTGGCAGAGATGAATTGTTTGTGTTTGATTTATTGTGATTATTATAGTTAATATTCTCATAAGTGTTAGTAATCATAATTACCTCCTGGAGTTTAAAATTCTTTAATAGAATTTATATGCAGTCGGTCTGTACTTTAATTCCCCCTTGTTGATCTAAGTTTAGTACTGCATATATTTCAACTCTATAATATGCAATCATACTATTTGAGTTGAACACCAAAAAGCGCATCATCCTTTCTTTTTTGTAGTTCCGTGGTTCACTCCTTTACTTTTTGTTTTTATGAGTATATACTTATAATAACATAAGGTGTATTGGAGTTACGGACATGGGTTATGCGAAAAAAAGTTATAAAGACTTAGTTTATGATTTACATGAAATTATCTACACATTAGATGATGAAATGCTTGGAAATTCTGAAGGAGATACTAAAAAAGGTGGAATTTCTAATTTTATTGCTAATTTGTTTTTAATTGATCCTGATGCAAAAAATAAAAAGGAAGCTCTAAGACATGTTGATAATATAGAAAGATATTTCAAAGAAGAATATATTTTAAATTATATATATAACTATATCGTTAGGGATGAAGAAGATATGGCTACACTTTTATCTATTAATTCGGAAGTTGATGGGAAGCAGTTTAATAAAGAGCTTGCAGAAAAATTGTACAATTATTATTTTGAGGTTAATCCTTATCCATGGATGGAAAATAATATAAAGAATTTATATGAAGAAAAGGATTATAATAAACTTTCCTTTAACTGTATTCTTCAATTGTTATGCTATTCAGGTTTTAATGTAAATAAAACAAAAGATAATTCAACAAAAGATAATTCTAATAATAAAGATAATTCTAAGACATTTTTTGTTAAAGAATTAGATTCGCTGTTAACAGATGATAAAAAACATGATTTAGTAATAGTTAATGGATTTAAAAAAAGTGGAAGATCATCATTGTTAAAAGATTTTGCATCTAAAAATAATGAAAGAACCTTCTTTTTAGATTTACAAGATTGTGAAGCTGACGAAAGTAAAATTTTAAATAAAATATTGGGATTAAGAGAAGATATTTCTATTTTAAGGAAAATTGAAACAGGCGAATTGAAGAATGAAAGTATTCTTCCTATCATTAATGGTTTATCTGATATAGAATTAATAATTGATTTATTTTCTAAAGATGATATATTGGTAGTTGATAATATCAGTGACGAAAGAATACTGAATATTTTAGCTATGATACCTTGTAAAAAGGTTTGTGTAGTGAATAAATATATAAGGAAAACCAATGAGAATTTTTGTTTGTATGAATATAATAATAAGAAGATTTGTTGTCAATTATTACAGCAATATGACACAAATATAGATGATAAAACTTTAGATATTCTCTATAAAGATTTAGGTAGCAATTTGTATTTATATCGGTTTTTTGCATGGAACAATAAGCAAATTAAAGAAGAATCCGGTAAAACAGATTTCATAAAGAAGTATATTGAATGTACAGTTGACAATATGTATGATTTATTTAGTAAAGAGGATTTTAGACAAATTATAAATTATAATTATAAAGGCAAAAGTAGTAGACTATATGTTGATACCTGGATTAATAGAATAATTGGTAATTATTTTAACATAAAGGAAATGATTGTATTAAGAATTTTATTTTTAATACAAGATGAAATTTCAGACTATGAACTTGAATTAATGTTGCATTATTTGAAAACTGAAAATATTAAGCAAAAGTTAATTGATTTTGGTTGGTATTTCAATAATAAGTTTAGAATTCCTAAGCTTGTGGTTATGTCTTGTAATAGAGTAAACAATATACATAACTTTCATCAAAGTTATATATTAACAATAATCTGGAATTTTGAAAATGTATTAGATGGAATTACAGGTTTACCTTTAAATATAAAGATTTGTAAGTGTTTGATAAAAGCAATATACAAAGATATATTAAGTTATCATCCCTATATTGATAAATCTGGAAAAGTAGCTGATCTAGATAAGAAATATTACGGAAAGTTTAAAAAATATAATAATAGAAAAAAACTGACAGATAGCCAACAGAAAAAAATATATAATGCAAAATCTCTTAGAAATAATGCTCTTAAAGATGAAGCGATAGCTAACGATCCCAAATCTTTGTATGAAATGCAATTTTGGAAAAATACTATATTAAGATTATTTTTTGAACGTTCCTTATGGTTTATATACTTGCATAGAAATACTGAGAAATTTAAAGATTGCTCCAATAATAAGGATTTTCAATTTTTCGAAAATTTGTGTGAATTTTTGGGAAATAACATTATGGATAGCAATACTTTTGAGATGTATAAAAATCTTTGGGGATTGATTATCGGAAGGGACAAATCTAAAGAGGAAGATATTATTCAATTACCTAATGAGTTTAATTCACCTGAGAATGTATGTCATTTTTCAAGCAATAGACCAATTTATGAATTAATGTGGAATTATCATAAGGATGAAGCTTTTAGACTTATCAAAGAATTATGTGAAAAACATATGAAATGCGATAAGGATAACAATTATTATTATGAGAGAGAGTCACTTACTTTAAAAATTAAAGATCATTTTAGAAAAATGATTTCTATTATTTTTGGAGGTATGTTTGAAGCTAAATTCTCAAAATCACATAAAAATATATTTGAAATACAAAAAGTGATAGTTGATATCTATGGGTTTATATTGACTATATTATGTGGTAAAGGAAATATTGATCGTATTTTCTACGTACAGAGTATTCTTAATTCATATGGTGATAAACAATGTTATTTAAAAGTAAGAACAGAATATTCTCTTTTTTTGTGTGTATTCTTATTATTTCATAATGAAGTTGATAGGAATTGTTTAATATCTTTATATAACGAATTATTATATGTAGCACAACAATGTGGAGAAGTGGTTCAAAAAGATTTGATTGATAGTGTATTAAAATACCTTAATGCAACACTTTGATTAAAATAGTCAATAGGTGGAAGAAAGTCTATTTATGATTTAAATTTCATTTATTGGCTATTATTTTCGGTGACAAAAGAAATGTAATTTATCAAACACATAATTATATATATCTGCGTATATTAGTAAATTATTTTTTCTAGTTTTTCAGCGGTAATAGCGGAATTTTCTGCTCACCTTTTTTTCGGCGGTGTACATTTAACCACACCGCCCGTTAGAACTTCGACAAATCTGTAATATTTGATCTTGATAAGATAGTTAAGGGCAGAAACACCGCTAATATCTTTCGATCATCAAAACCATTTGCCTTGCCTGTTCGATAACTACATGGGCAAGATGCACATAGGGTCTGCTATTTCTCATTCAATCAAATCACATCTAGAAATAGAAAAAACCGAGTGGTTTTCGTTAAGTAAAAACCACTCGGCTATGTAAGATAGTATTTAGCAATAATCGTAATAGCTTGCCATTTCTGCTGCCGTCTCCGCTTCATAATCTTGAACCGCACTCAACATACCATCAGCGCTATCTAAGAAATTACATAATTCCTCGAAGCAAGAAGCAACATTTTCAATATCGAAATTTCTGCCACCAAGGAAATATGTATCCATATTTTTATTGCAAGGGTATCGGAATAAATCCGAGCTTTGGTCAAAATCATGAAATGTTTGGATGTATCGCTGTGAGTCATTTAAGGTCGTATCATTTTTTGGTGTATTTGCATACTCTTTTATCTCATCTGCAATACTATTCCAGAGTCCTAAGATACTGTGCTTTTTCTTTCGCACAATTTTCAACGCCTTAGAATTCTCTATGTGACTGTCCTCGACAATCAATCTCTTTAATTCGAGTTCAACTGCATTTCGATATGAATAACACATTGGCATAAATAAATTGGTTTTCTTTTTTGATTTGATTACACCCTTTAAGAAATTACCAACTTCCTTGTACGATGAGCAATAGGGATGAAATGCGTGTTGAGAGTACTTATATCCAACAACACTTTGCTGATAATAATGTCCGCCCTCAATTATTAAATGAGGCTTATATGCTTCAATTTCTTGTTCTAATATATCTCCTTTATCATAAATTCTCTTAATTATGCTAAATGCTTTGTTCATATTATTATGTGTTGCTACTAATGATATATTTGTCTGCTTATCAAATAACGCTTTTAGGTTATTCCCAAACGGATATCGAAACATATCGGACTCTTTATCAATCCGAGAAATATCTGACAAATAATCCATTAACCATTTGCCGTTTCCGTTGTCGCTTATCGTTAATCCTTTTACTTCAACCAATTTTTCGTAGGCTTGTTTAAGGTCGTGACGAATGCTACCAACAACATTTTTTCTGTCTGCTTTATCGGTTATTGATTGAAATATACTCGCTTTGAGCATAAGTTCTAAGCTCTGACGATACAAATAAATCATAGCAAAATACCATAAATCAAGTTTTGCTATATCTTGATTTTCCGCTGCTTCTTCTCCCAAATAATGAATTACATTCTCTGCCGCTTCGTAAAAGTTTTGAGAATATACATAGAAATCTGTTTCTAAATTACCGCTGTTGGCAACTGTTATAATATAATTACTATTTTTCTCAATATGGTACAAATCCATATTGGGTCGTACCCACTTGTAATCTATCATAATTCTACACTCCGTTCCTAATTTATATTATATCACAAGGATATGTATATTTCTACCTCTGCGGCTATGTAAAAGCGGCATCAGCTTTTCACCAATGCCGCCGTTCTCGGTTATAAAATGCCTGCCTTTTTCAGATAACCCACGCTGTCATAGCAGCCTCGGAAATATTGCTATTCGCGTCGACAAAGGTTTAAAATTTGAAATCATCAAGTACAGTTTTTACCTACAATTTGATATTTCTTATACCTATTATACTTTCTAAAAAAGGTCATTACAAGTATACAAACAGCATTGTCTCTCTCGATTTGCACATTTTCTTTTGCTTTGCTCCTTGCTTTGGTTTAGCTCAATATCCATAACGGAATGGTATTTCTCATTTAGATTAAGTTAGATATTGTGAGCGTTTAGTTGTTTCTCCGATTACTATGCAAGTTGAATTTACTGATTATGCTCAATCCTGCGACAAATTGAAATTTAAAGAATGAGAATTTATAAATGATTACTCAAAAAAATACGTATAAAATGAAAATAACCATACCAAAGTAAATCAATACTTTGGCATGGTTATTATGCTATTGAACTTCGTTTAAAAGTTCCTATAAATGTTGATTTGGCTAATCTCTGATTATAGGGTTCTTTATGTCTCTCCTTTTAAATTTTTGAGTATAAAAAGCCTATCATCAGTTTATTATTAATCTCTTGTTTTACGAGGTTATTACGACCGATATTTTCAATAAGAAAATTTTCAATATCATCACCATTTACATAACTGATGTTTTGTGGGTTCTGTTTGACTATATCAGGATAATCATTACTGTCAATAGGGAAAATTCCAAAGCTACCTTCAGAATTATAAACAGTGTATTCACTATAATTATGCATTTTCTACTCCTTTTATTCTATATTGTCTAGGATTTCCAAAAGATTCTATAGCATATCCATATTTACTTAATGCTTTATTTAATGAGCATATGCTCATATCGCTATCCCTAGGCTTTTTTCGAATATCGCCAATACATCCTATGATTTCTCTAGAAAGCATATTTAATGTTTTTTTATCCATTGTATTCATTGTTTTGTAATTTCTGATAATTTTATCTACCTCATTATCAAAGAAAGCATCAAGTATATTCACTTTGCTAAAATTACAGTTTGGAAAGTATTCTAATATGAACTTTGCAAAGTTAGTCATATATTGTTCGTTATTATAATTCATTTCTTTATCTCCTTTTTCATCAAGAAAATTAATAAGTGTTTCTTGATAATTGCGATCTATTTGTAGTTTGCTTTTACAGAAACTATTTATAAGCAGTTTATTATTATACATAAACATTGGGTGTTCAAGCTTTGATAAACTATTAGAATTAAGAGTATTATTTACAATAGAATTAAATTCACTTATTTGATTAGAAGTGTTTGTAAGTGACCTCTTTAATTCGTTGATAGTTGGAACAAAGAAATAAACATTAATTTTCTCGTTGCTTTTAACCCTCTTTCTTCCTATCATTTGCTTGATTTCAGGAATGTTCTGTTCAAAAACAACAATGTTTATATTATCATTTTTTATATTAATTCCAACATCTAGTACTTTTGTTGTAATTAAAATTCTACTATCAAGCCTCTCATTGTTTATGAGATTGTTATATAGTTTACTGTCTTTTTCTGATTCAGCTGTAAAAAATTCAGGACTTAGTTTTTGCAGTCTGTTAAGTAAATCTTTTCCTTTATTTTTATTATTAATAAAAATTAGCCAATATTGATCTTCTTCACTTTTTTTGATGATATCAATAAGTAAATCTTCATTTTGAAAAAAGAAAGGATTTATATGCTTGTAATCTTCCTGCATAACTAAAAAAGTCATATTGGTGTACATTTTTTCTTTTTGCCAAATCAAGTCGACACATTCTTCGGGAGTAGCAGATAAATAAATTCTTCTACAGTTTTTGAATTTTTGAATAATCAAATCAAGAATTTGTTCGGTAAATTGATTAAAGGTTGCATCTGAAGTGAAGAAGTGAGCCTCATCCATTATTACATAAGCATAATTAGATTCCTTGAATTTATTTACTATATTCAAAAATTTTTGATATGTACAAATATCTATATTCCCAAAATTAATAATACCATGTAGCCCTTCCTTAGTATAATTTTGATTGTAATCCTTAACTAAAAATTCATCTCCCTTACTGTTTTTGTTGCTATTGCATTTAATAGCTCTTTTTTTGACTTGATCTTCTAATGCAGTTCTATTGCATAAGTATAGAACTTTTTTATTTATTGCATTAGCTGATGGTAAGCAACTATCAAAGATAAAAGTTGTTTTACCTGTTCCTGTTTGTGAAATAATAAAGACAGATGAATTTTTGCAAATATTATTAACACCTTCTGTTTCTATTACTTTGTTTAAATAACATTTGTCAAGGTAATAACATTTAATTTTTCCTTCATCACCAATGAATTGTGCTCCGAAACCTGTTTTGTAATATGGGTTTCTAACAGCTTTTTCTTGTTCTTTGATGTCTTGCCAAAGACCTTTTTTTACTATTGTAGAATACATAAAAAATCCTCCTAATTTTATTATAGATTTATATCTACAAATTGATTATATTATATTAGGTTGACTGTTTACGGACATTAGCTATGCGAAAAAATTTATTTTTAGATAATCATAATAATATTCATTATTGTAAAGGTTAGTACAAAAAATTATTAAGTAGATTGTATATATAGTAAAAGGACAAAAATTTTTGTCCGACAAAAAATTATCACCCTATTCACCGATTAAATGAATAGGGTGTATTTGTGATTATAAGCCGGTTTCTCTTAACTCCTTTTTATACTTATAAAAGCTTTTTCTTGATATACCGGCTTGTTTAATAGTTTCAGTATCGTTAAGAGAACCACCGAAAGATACATTATGTTTGAGGATAATTTTTTTGGCATTTTTTGATTTCTGTGTTTCATATTTTGAACCAACAGGATGACCTATTATTTTGCCATTAAGTTTTGCAGTTTCTATGCCTTCCTTAGTTCTTTGCCTTAGATCATTAACTTCTTTTTCTGATTGTTCAAATGCAAGTTTAATTTGTTCTTTAGCAAGTTCCATTAGATATTTATTAACACCTGAAAGAATAAGGTCAACTTTGTTTCCTGTTAATGATATTTGATTAAGCATTGCCTTTTTGTATGTATCAGTATTAATGTGTGGTTCTTTCAAAAAAACAAGAGATATATCTTTTCTGTAAAGTTCCTCATATAATAGGAACCCTTCATCTGCATTTCTGCTCATTCTACTTACTGAATCAAAGATTATCATATCACCGGGTTTTATTATCTTTAATAATTTTTCTAAAGATTTTCTTCCTTGAAATTTTGTGCCGGTAAATATTTCTTTGATTATAATTGCATTTGGATATTGAGTAAGAATGTTTCTGACTTGTCTGTCAATGTTTTGCTTTTTAGTGGAAATACGACAATAGCCATATTGTTTCATTATTACCTCCAATAATTTTAGTGGTAAATCTAACGGTCGTTAATAATACACTATTTTTTATTGCATATATTAAATAGTTATTAAAGGACTTTACTACTTTTTAAGTATAGGTTAGATTTACCACTATATTTTTATGCTACATGAATTTTGTCTTTAGTTTTTCTTAGACTGTTCATTGCTTTTGAAAAAGTGTCATAAGACATTTCTTCAATAGAGTTAATCCCGTATCTTTTAAATACAGAATTTATATCAACACCGGTTCTGTTAAGTTCAGAATATAAATTCCTAACTTGAGAGTCAGATAGAACAGTATTGTTAGTTTTGTGATTATTACGCATTTCATATACGGTTGAATTATCTTCAACTTTAATAATCTTTAGTCCTACAATTTCTTTCTTGTCATTGTAGGAAATAGAAGATACTTTGAAATGATCATAACAACAGAATTTGTTACCTCTGCGTTGAATAGTAACTTTAGAAGCAGGTATCCAAATAAATGGGGCAGAGTAAAGTTCTCTGCCAATACCAATGTTTACTGCTGCTCTTTTAAATGCATCTGAAGCTTGTGATTTTTCTTTTTCTGTATAACCTGATACACCAACATCTTCTTTTGCAATCCATTGTTGAGTTTCAGGATCTTTAATCTGAATTGTGCAATAAAGATTACCTTCAATGCAAGTGTGTTGCCTTTGCCAACCAAAGATGCCGAAACATTCATCAAGAATTTGCATATCAACTCTTGCATTTTTGTAAAGCAACAAACTTAGCCCTTTTTCATTTACCATACCTATTCGACATTCAATTTCATTAGCATATAATGTTCTGATATTCATTTTTCCTCCTTTTATTTACAGAAGACTTTATTTTGTCCTGAACAGTTTGAGTTATTATATCCATATATGATTGATCGTTATGTAGCCATTCTTGATAACAACTGTCTAGTGGGTATTGTTCTTCGTATAAAGATTTAGCTTCTTCCTGAGTAAAATCTATACATTCAAAAACACATACAATATCCTCTTTTATAGTTAATTCATATGCATATTCAATTACTGCTTCAGCTGTTTTTGACTTTAATTTAGAAATAAAGTCTTTAAGTTCTTGTGATACCTTTTCATACAAAAGTTCATTGTAATCTACATTTTTCATATTATTAACCTTTATACTGCTTTAATTTGAAATCGCCTTGAAACAGTTTTCTTAAGAAACTGATTATAAATATTAGGTAATTCCTTGTGTAACCTTTGAGTGTCCAGCCTTACAGTTTCAACATTGCTCCACTTAATCCTATGGGTATCGTTTTCAGCAAATTCAGAATCTTCCATTTTAATCTGTATTTCCTGTTCGATCTTTTTCTTTTCCTTTTCTAATTGAGAAATCTCACTAATCAGAGAATCCCTTTTAGATAGCTTTTCATCAAAGCCTGTCAGCTTAATAACATCTTTGTTTTCAGCAATAGGAAACATTGATGATATTATGTTGTCACTAGAAGATGAACCGTCCGGTTCAGGCATAATGCCTTTTAGAACATTGTTTTGCCAAAAGGCATATTCAATAGAAACAATATTGTTGATAATATCATCATTCCATGTTAGCTTTCTATATACAAATTCTTTGCCAAGAATTACACATGCAATGTACCAAGTTTTTCTACCTGTACAATACATATAGTGATAGCATTGCATAACATAGGAAATAGGAATTTGTCCATTCTTCCATTGTGATGCATTGAGAATGTTTGTTGTTTTACATTCAAGACCTGCATCTTCACCTATTACTAATCTATCAACATCAGCTAACATAAATGGGTGTTCAGTTGAACGATACATAAAGTTAGATTTTCTAACTTTTAGTCCTGTTTCTTCCATAAATCTTCTGGCACAATAATCTTCAAGGTCATGTCCGATTCTTGTTGCTTCATTGTTAATTTCGGTGATAGTATCAGTAGTTTTGTCCTGATAAATTTTAACAGGACTACTGTACTTATTAACACCACAAATGGCTCCAACATCAGAGCCACCTATTCCTGTCTTTCTTAATCTAAGCCATTCGTTGTGACTTAAATTTTTTGTAGGTATCTTTGTAAAGCTCATATATTATTCCTCCTTTAAGCTGTGCAAAGCATTTTGTAAGCCTTATCAATCATAGGATTACCATTCATTGTTTTTGCAAAAATGTTTTCCTGATAGTTCATATTCTTTCTAAGTGGTGATGCATGTGTAGCAAAGTCAGATACTGCGTTAATGAAACGATAAGCGTTTTTGCCTACACCTTTAAGGTCAGGTGCATTATAATAACGAGACCTTAAATCATTACGAAGTTTTTGAATATTCTTTTCTTGAAGTGGGGTAGGGTTGTCCTTCATAGGAATAAGCATTTCAATATACTCTTCAACCTCTTTGTCAGAAAGTTTTATCTTGTTTAATGAATCAAACTCTTTTCCAAGTTCGTTCATATAACTTTGTGCAAGGAACAATGTGTTCTTTGCTTCTTCAAGTTTTAGGTTAATATCTCCTGTATGGATCATAGACCAACTTCTTTTTGCGGAACTTAAACATAGGTTGAGAGTATTACTGCAAACAACTCTAATAGGTGTCATTGCAACCTTAACTGCACCTGAACCGTCATGGGTATTGCTAAATACAAGGTAAGGACAAATTTGTTCTCCACCGATAATATATTCTTGAGGTAGCCTTGCTAACATCCAAACAGTTTTGCCACCTTTAAGTGAACCGGCAGTTTCATATCTTACACCTTCACCAAGCAATGCATCAGTAAATGCAAAGGCTTCATCATTTTGAATTACCTTGTATTTGTCACTTACTACACCTAAAGTCTTGTTGTCAATATCTCTGACATTAGCTTTGTAACCGGGAATAAGCTGATTAGATTCAGTGAAAATAGGCTTTTGCTGAACTTTCCAATCAAGACCTGCTAATATTAAGGCATCTTTAGAAGTAGGTGCTTCCATTACCTTTGTACCAAGTCCATGCCAAGGCTTTTCTCTTACATAAAACATTGTTTCTACATTTGTTGCCATAAAAATCTCTCCTTTTAATAATTTTAATATTGTTTATATAGCTGCTTAAATAACGAAGATAATAAGTATATTATTATCATTATTCACTACTATAGTATTTGTTTGATTTTCCTGAGATTTACATAAAAATTACCCCATAGGCAATTAAGCCTATGGGGTTCTATGTTCCTATGTTCCGTGTTCTTGAAACGGAACTAGTCCGGTCATATGCAAGTATATATTATACACTTGTTTTTATGTAATTCTGCAATTTGTTTAAATTTTTTAGTTTTTACCAACATTACAAATTACCTTTTTTTAGATTACAATCCCTACACAACATTTGGCAATTTTCAGGAGTAGTATGTCCACCCTTAGACCAAGCTTTAATATGGTCGGCATGCATTTCTTCAAATTCAAATTCTTCACCACAAATTGCACATTTGTGATTTTGCTTTTCGTAGGAGGCACGAGCATCACGTCGGTCAAAAGCACGAATAGAGAGTTTCTTTTCTTCTCCTGTCAACAAATACTCGTAAATGCCAGATTTCTTCGTTACGTCTTCATCACCCATAAGGCGTTGAATTTCTGATTCAAGTGCTTTAGGATCAAGGTCGGTGCGGTTGCCGTGTTTATTGTAATAAAGTCCCCAAGGTAAGCCTTTCATTTCTTTGCGTGTTTTTGGAAATATTGCTTGTACCCAGTCTATCACTGAACGAAAATAATTCCAAAGAGATACGGCGCTTGGATCGTGCTGGTGTTCCGACATATAACCTTCGATGGTCTTTTCTTCAGCAGAAGTCGCCCATGAAATAGCCGTTTCAAGATATTCTTGGCGGATGCTTGAACCTTTTAAATAGTTTCCTGCTAGCACGTACGCCGCACAGCCAGTTTTTGAAAAATATCTTTTGGCATCTGATACCCACGAACCAGCATATACAGCATTGCGAAGTTCCTGTGGCGTAAGCTGTTCACCTGCAATATTGATAATCTTGAACCATTCAAGTTTTTCACTTTCTGTTCCTTCACAAATATAAATAAACATTTCATAATCAAGAATCTTATCTTGAATATCCGACGGTAAATTATCAAATAATTTATCATCTACTGAAAAACTTCCGTCCACATATTCACATACAGAAATTGTTCTCTGCTGTCCATCCAATACCTCAAACCTCGGAGTATCATCGTCATCATCAAATTCTTCTCCTCGGTCAACCCAATACATTACATTTAAAGGCAAGCCTTTCATAATTGTACGGATAACTTCGTTTCTTTTCTTATCATCATAAACAAATTCACGTTGATATTTTGGACGAATATCTAAATTATCATCAAGTGCTGTCACACCTTCCTCAGCATCATTAAAATATCCCTCTGTTACTTCTCTGACAGTGATTTTCTTCTCTGTGATTTTCATTGATTATTCTCCTTTCGGTGCTTCTGGATGTTTATTACGAATAAAAATACGATGATATGTTGTCTGAACTCTGACACCGTCTTTGTTTTCATAATAAGGATGTTTTTTATCATCCATAACAATTACAGGGCATTTTCCAAATGTAGAACCTGTCCTTCCGTTTTTCTCACCTGTTTGCTTATAGCCAACATATTCACTATAATCAATACCAAGATTCAATGTATCTGGGTCACTTGGTGCACTTATTGTTCCAACAATCTCAAACTGGTCAGGACTATATTTATCCATAAACGTAATAGGAACACCCATCACACCAGAATAATCACAAGGAATATCTGCTGTCTTATTAACATTGATTGCATCATAATTATCATATTTCGGATAATCATTAGGATTATATCGTTTCACAAGAACCAATTCTTCATGACGCTGTTTTAAATCAAGATTAGTAAACCAACGAACACCTTTTACACGAATAAATCTTCTACCATCCTCATCAACGCCACACCCCGATGCATTCAGTGGATAATCATCCGGTACATAAAACTTTTTATCACCAGAATGAATACTTGCTCCAATCCATACTTTGTCTTCTTTTATAAGTGGAAAAAACTCTTTATATGTAATGGCATTTACATTCCCTATAATTATGAAATGCTTTTTATGTTCCAAAAGCACAGAAACATATTCTCTGAATAGAGAAAACGGTGGATTTGTAACTACTATGTCTGCATCATCAAGTAGAGCTAAACATTCATCACTGCGAAAATCACCATCACCATTAAGTTCTGTCAGTTCATTTTCACCGGTTCTAAACAGTTCAGCTACATCAAACATGTCAATTCCTCCATCACCAGTTTTATCATAAACTTGTGTAACGATGGCTTTATAAGGCTTATTGGTATTCTCTTCAGTCGTACCAATAACATCGAATAATGATAATTGCTGATTTGCAATAGGAGAACCAGCATAGCAAGTTGCAATTAGTTTCTTTAACCCGAGACGATTAAAATTCAATACAAAGTATTTGAAAAAATTACTTTCAAAAGGGTCATCACAATTGCAAAGAATTGTTTTATCCCTAAAGTGTTTTCTGTAATACCGCATCTCTTTCTCAATATCGGTAAGCTGAGTATAAAACTCATCCTTTTTATCCAATTTAGCGGCTGTTAAATCTCTTTTATTTTCAGACATTATATTTCTCCTTTAATTATTAAACCAAAACTTCCCATTTGCCGTAACGTTTTCCACTTTCTCTGCGAATATAATTTTTATCCTGTAGGGTCTTCATTATTCGCTTTATGGTGCTGAGAGACTTCCCGGTTGCTTGAGCAAGCTCTTGTTGTTTGACATTCGGATTTTTTGCAATCAATTCTAAAACTGCAAGTTCATCTAAAGTACATTCCAAAGTGTCAAATTGAGACTTTGAAACTTTAGAATTGACACTTTGGGAATTGCTTTTATCCTCAAAATCAATGTGCATATATCTGTTCTTTAATTCATAATTGGTATCTAACAAAAGATTTGAAAAGAACATTTCCAAAAACTTAGTCGTGGAATGAATGCCTTTTTGCAAGTTGTTGTAATTTGCACGAACCAAAGCATTTCGGAAATACCAAGAATTTTTTTCAAATGCATCATTGTTTACGCTAAATCCGAATGTTTTCATATATTTTATCATAAATACAGCAGTTGCACGGGTGTTTCCTTCGCTAAAGGGGTGAATTTGCCAAATATCGGAAGCAAATTTTGCCAAATGTTTTACAGCCTCATCTACGGACAATCCTTCGTAAGAGAACTGTTTTTCGGTGGAAAAATCGTAATCCAAAGTTTCCCTAATACTGTTCCAATCTGCATAGATGACAGTATCACCGTTCAGTACCCACTCTTTCTTTGTAATGTTATATTGTCTAATTTTACCTGCGTGACTGAATACACCTTGAAATAATCTGCGATGAATTGAAATCCACTCAGCAGGGGAGAACTGAAACGCTTTTTCGCCCAACAGTTTTGCAATTCTTGCTGAAACAATATCTGCCTCTTTGGTTTCGTTTTCTACCTCTGTGCGTATAGAACGATGTTCATAATAATTGTGAATACGTTTTTGTGCTTCGTCAATTGTGATTTTACCTTCAATATGTTCTTTGGCGGTGCCTAACAAATAGTCAGAAGTATTCAGTCCGTCAACAGCTTGTAAGCCAATAGCTGTTTGCCATGCTTCGCTTTTTTCGGCTTTGTTGGGTTCGCCTTGTTTTATATATTCTTCAAGTTCAAATTGCCAATTTTTATCGGACATATTTGTACCTCATTTCGTTATCATAATTTTTCAGCCTTAAAGGTTGTATATCCTTCATAGTAGTAACTGTTTATCGTTTCTAATTATGGATTTCCTTTAAATCCTCAATAGCAAGAATGGAATCCATTGTGTGAAAAACCATATAGTTGCGTTTCATCGTCAATGCAGGGGCTTGTTTTCCCTTGCATAAATCAAACATCTTTGATTGTGCCAATTTATTTTGTACGGCACGACCGTTTTCCCAACGGTTCACGGTTTGGAAGGTAACATTAAGTTGTTTGACAAACTCAGTTTGACTCATATCAAATATGCTCTTATTTGTTTTATAAGTTTCTGAATAATGCCACCTCTTAGATATAACAATGTTTCTATAAAATATTATATCTAATGCTATACTTTGTGTCAATGAAGCTTGTTTTAAATCTGTCCTAAAATTATCGGACAAATGAGGGAACAAAGCAAGGATGTATACGGCGGTTATATTCTTTATATCAATAATTATCTGCCTTAAAAGATAAGAATTATCTTGTTAATAAAAACCAAAGTCTCATATTTGGTGCAATTAACTAAAATATTTAATAATTCTCATAATCAACAATTGATTTCGAAGATAAAAGTTATAATTTAGAAAATAAAATGAATATGTTAATAGATATCATAATATAAAAATAAATGTTAATTTACTTTAAAAAAACAGAATGGGGATATTAGAATAATAATAATCAAAATAGTACTTGAGTTTGTTACATTAGTTTTGTTATTTAATTTGTTAGCTATTTTTTACAATAGTTTATCAAATTGTATTGAAAATTATAGATAAATAGTGTATAATATCAAAATAAAGTGTAAAATCTATTTTAGATGAGGATTAAACTATGTTAAAAGATAAAGTTTTGCTTTTTTATACATCTCTAGATGACAATTTAAAAAATGAAATTATTGATACTTTCAATTTTCCTAATCGCGATCAAAAAAGAAAATTTGCTAAAATTAAAAATGTAAACGACAAACTAGAAAAAATATTGTCCTCGAAAGCACTTAGATTTAATTTTGCTGATCATGCATTTAATATTGTTTCCGATAAGATACCGTTTGATTTTACTATTTCATATGAAGATCTTATAGATTCTATTAATAATGAAACAGCTGAATTTTATACGATATTTTTCTTTAGATGGTGTTATGAATATGGTGATGATGGTGTTTGTAATGATGATAGATACTTTTCTTCTTTTGTTCATTCTACATTATTTGATAACATAATAAATCATAAGCCAATTAATATAAAGCAAGCTAGCGTAGATAATTCACAGGAGGATAGTTCAATGAAATTATTAGGATATATTGAACAACGTACTACTTATTATAATTTTTTTCCTAAGTATAAATTAGAACAGGAACATTTTGTGGAAATTACAAATGATGAATTAAGAAAATTGTTTCCAACTGAGGGTGGAATAAACTTAGCCTATACCTATTCAGGGAAATCTCGTATTTTTCTTGAAAATCATTCAACAGATACGGACTCTGATTTGTTTGTTAAATCTCTCTATTGTATTGAATTTGATAGTAGCCAACTGGAACAAAATGAGAATGATCGTTATACTTGTAAATTAGATATAGAAAAAATATCTAATACGGGCAACCTAAATAGATTTATTCTAAAATCCAACGAGGTGAACGTCTATAAAGTTGTAGAGCCAGAATCATTTTCTATATCAACAGTAGAATTTGCTAATAATAGACTTATTTTTATTAAAGATAGTAATGTAATTGAAGGAGAATCTGTTGTTCTTCTATTTGAAAACAAGTATTATGGGCCTTTTGATATTCATTTAAGGACTCAAGATAATAAATTTTACATAAAAACTGATGCGAAAGAAAGAAATTATCTTGTTACATATTTTTCTGAAGAAGTAGTCGAAAAAATTGAGTTTGAAAAACAAAGTTATTTTGAAGATCCGCATTACACAAATTTCGTACATTTGGTAGGTGAAGTGAGCTATGAAGATGTAATAACAGATGAAGTATTGCTTGAAAGTGTTATGGATAATCTATCTATAGATTTAGCTAAAGCAAATCCTGAGGAATTTGTACGTAAGTGTAAGAATTCTCCTTTTTTTACAGATGATGATGTTTCACAAGCACGTAAAGAAAGACTAGATAAAATTATAGCTAACACAGATAGCTACAGAGAAGAGAAGAATAAGCTTTTTGAAAATTTATCAAAACTTTACGAAAAAGAACTGATTATAACAAATGATAAGACTATTCAGGATTCGGAACTCTATCAAAGTTTACAATACAAGTACAATGAAGAGAGAAGAAAAAATGATGAAAATGAACGTAATCTTCAACTACTAAGGGAAGAAAACACCAAACTTTCATCACAAATTAGTGAACAAACAAATTTAAATAAAACAAATGTTTCTGATGAACAGGTAAGACAATATGAAGAAAAAATAAGGGTATTAGAGGATTCTTTGGGTCAAGTAAATCAACTGGAGAAAATTCAGGAAAACATTGAAAAACTTGAAACACGACAACAAGAATTGGAGACTAATAATAAATATTTATTAAAGCAAAGTGAAGAATATAAGAAAGAGATAGAACAATCTCAGAATGACATCAGTAATGCAATAAAAAAAGGTACTAAAGATGTCGCAGGTGTTGCATTTAACCCATTTATATCCAATGAAATGTTAAAGGCAGCTGCAAATTGGAATAATGAGGAAGAATCTAGATCTTATATCAGATATAAGGAAAAAATAAGTTCCGTTAATGCTTCAAACATGTCAGGAAAATCTATTATCGATTATATAGTTGGTTATGTACAAGAACGAAGGACTTACAAGTACAATGATATTATTAACATATATGTTAGTATAGCTCAAAACTTTATAACTATTTTTTCTGGAGAACCTGGTACTGGAAAAACTTCAATATGTAGTATTATTGGTGAAACTTTAGGCCTTTGTAATAGTGACCCTGATTTAAACAGATTTGTTCCAGTTTCTGTTGAAAGAGGTTGGTCGTCTAAAAGAGATTTTATTGGCTATTTTAACCCTCTTACAAAAAAATATGATAAAAGTAATAGCAAAATTTATGATGCATTGATGAAACTTGATGCTGAAAAAGATGACTCACTATATCCTTTTTTCATTATGCTTGATGAGGCAAATCTTAGTCCTATTGAATACTATTGGGCTGATTTTATGAGACTGACTGATCGTTCTTCTTATAGTGATTCATATGTTAATATTGGAATTGAACGTGAATTATATGTTCCGAAAACTTTAAGATTTTTAGCAACAATTAATACAGATCAAACTACTGAATCCTTATCACCAAGACTTATTGATAGAGCCTGTATTATTAAACTTCCAAAAGTAGAACCTACTCCTCAACCACAAAATATTAAAACTGAACTAGTTTCTTGGGATAATTTTTATGAAGCATTTGGTTCAGAAACAGAATTATCATCAGCGACAATTAAATTGCTAAAAGAAATATATGACATTTTTAATAATTTTGGAATGAATGTAAGTCCAAGAATACAATTAGGAATTGAAAAGTATATTAAAGTTGCTCAAAACATTATGATCGAGGAGGATGGTGCAATAACAAGTGAAATTGCAATAGACTATGCTATTATACAAAAGTTACTACCTAAAGTAAGCGGTTTGTATTCATCTTATGAAAGATTTTTTGATTTATTAAAACAGTTGTGTAAAGATCATCATTTGAACAGAACAATGGAAGCACTTCAAAAGATGGAATTTGATCAAGAAAGAAATATGGGTTATTGCCAATACTTTATTTAATTCGAGGTTTCAAAGAATGGATGATATTATATTAACCCTTTGTTCGAATTATAATGGAAATATGGATATTGATATGTTTGTTAAAACAACAACTGATTATTTTGATATTCCGAGTGGCAAAGAAATTATATATAATGATAACAGGTATTATTTTATATTAAGTGGTACAATGTCTTTGCCAACAACATTATATGTTAACGATGAAATTTATCGTACCAAAATTATCGAATATGGTAATAATTCTATAAAATTTGAACTTGAAAATACAAATTTAAGTTCATCTAGTAACATGCCTTTTTTAGATTGTTTTGGTGCTGTTAAAATTGAAATGGACATTAACGGTGTACAATATACTACAAAAGCTATTGATGTTTTAATTTCAAATACTAATGTAAATAACAGTGTAATAAATATGGTTCATTACATATATGATAATTGTGAAAAATATCTTTATGAAGAACACAAGAATTCATCGGTAAAATCAGGAACAAAACAAAATCAGATAGTTTCACTTGAAGTTAAAATAGTGTTACTTAAAAAAATATTAAAAGTTTATAAGGAATCATATCATTTTCTCAAGGTAAATTCTTATACTAAGTTATTGAAGAAAGAGCGGATAGACTCATTTGATAAACTACAAACCGTTACCCCAAATACTATTCGATATATCATTACCCATAGTGATGAACTTGGAGTTGTAGACTATAACACAGGTATACAGTATAACCAGGCTTACTATCAACCACAAAAAACACTTATAGAATATAATTCTTATTCCGATGATGTTTATGAGAATCGAGTAATTGTAGGTTTCCTACATTCACTTATAAAATCAATTAGTGAAATAATTGATAATATTCAGAAACGCTCATGTTTACAGAGACATGTGGTAAATAAAAATGGATATATTGATTCGATGCAATTGATATTTTCAAGAAGCATAAAAAAACTTTCTGATTATTTATATGAATTAAGTGAATTGAAAAAAGAATTTACAGAAATGTATGTTTTGTATGTGGATATTTTTAATATTAACGGAATTGATGTTGGTAGTCTTCCAATCTTTACTCCTGTGTTTCGTTCTGTAAATATTTATAGAAATATTTATCAATTAATAAATGATTGGTTTTTATTAGGTAATTACGATCTTGGTATTGAAGAATTATTGTTAAGTTTTATTACCACTAGCAAAATATATGAATATTTTTGTTTAACAAAATTACTTAATTGTCTTGAAAATTACCATTCTTGGATTTTAACAGAACAAAAACGTTTTGTTTATCCATATGCTGGTGATAATTATATTAACACAAGATATAACAATTGTTTTGTTTTTAAAAAGGAAACAAAACGATTAACTGTATATTTTCAGCCAGTAATATACGGAAATAATAGTGGTATTAATGAAATTAAGCTGTTTAGAAATACTTCGACAAATTCTCATTTTGGAAATGTTTACGAAGGTAGTAAATATACTCCTGACTATTTATTGAAATATGATACTGATAATCATTCGGAATATATGGTGCTTGATGCTAAATTTAGTACAGTTTCAAGCATTAAAAAGTATCAGTTACAAGAATTAGTATATAAATACTTATTTTCTATTAGTACATTAAATGATAATGATTTAATAAGAGGTCTATATATTATTTGTGGAAAAAATTCGGGTAATGATACAAATGTTTTAGTACATGATATTGCTAGTAGAATAAACAAAGAGGTTGAACCTTTTGCGGAATTGCTAATTATGAATGGCATAAATTTGGATGATTATACAATACCATCGATCATAATTAATAAGATAGAAAATGATATTAATTAGATTTTGCTATAAATTATTCAAATATTTGGTGATAGTTTTAATTCAGTTATATGCGATAATGCACCTAGGTTAACCTACCTAGGTGCATTTTTATATGAGACCTTAATTATTTTAAATGTCTATTTAAATATTAAACATATTTGGTTTAATATGATTATTTATTTTTAAAATCACAAATTACCTTTGATATGTCATCATAATTATATTGACTTTCACTTCCTTTGTTATATTCACCATAATAATGCTTATGTGCATTAATATTAGGATTTGAACGGAGATATTCGATATCTTGATTTATATTTAATATTATTTGATCGACCAATTTAGAAATTTCTTCAAGTTCTAAATTACTATGATTTGTAATGATTTCTTGAACCTCGGGTTCATAGTGTGGGGCAATTAATTGGTTTTTGTACATAAATCCTAAACCAACGGTGTGGTATTCTTTATCTGTATAAATGACATAAGAATAGTATTTTCCTTTTGATCTATCTATTAATGTAAAAGTATCACCGTCTATATCTATTTCTTCTAGCCAATCAAAATTTGATATTAACTGTCTTCCACTATTAAGTTGAGTATCTAATTCATTTGATAAATCATTTATAATTATTTTTTCTTTTAATTCTGTAAGCAGTTTGTAAAGTATATTTAGTCTATCACTTAATAAATTACATTTAGCTTTAAAAGCATTATTCATAAAAATCTCCTGTATAAAATAATTTTGAAATTAAAAAACTTCAATTTTATCATATCTAAATATCAGGTAAATATTCTTCAAATAGTGAATTACATATTTTATCCGGTTGGTGTACAAAAACTAAAAAATAATCAATACAAAGCAAAAAATAACCTGCAAGGCTATAGTCTTGCAGGTTTATACTTTTGTGAATTTTATTATTAATATAATTTTATAACGTTATATATTACAGAATTTCAATCCTAAAACTAAAAGATAAAAGCCAAAAAATAAGCGTGGGGAAGGACGGTATGAGGCACGCTTCATTTTTTGACTTGAAAGCTTTAGAAAAGGTAATAAAAGCCTCATAGCGGAATTTCACACGCTTATTTTCGGATTAATTATTATCTAGATATGTTTCTGCATAGTCATTTTCTAATGGCTCATTAGATTCATAACTTGAAAAATCTTGGCTTCCTGTATCTTCTACTGTAATTTGGTTACTTCCTTCTTCCATTGTTATATGTTGGATTAATCCATAACCTTGTTTAGTCCATATTGCATAGATACCTTCATCATTTTCATCTATGTAGAAAGCTGATGGTTTAGGGAATGTTCCGGCTGAATAGATTTTACCGTCATTTATGGCATATACTTCATTAAACCAGCCTAATTCACTTTCGCCATATGAAACAATAAGTTCATCGATACCATCCTTATTAAAATCATAAAAAGAATACATTGTCTCTTGTCCATATTTATTATAGATCTTATTTAGGCAGTCATAATAGAGTTCATCATATGATTCTTTTGGTTCAGTAGTTTCAGGCTCTGTTGTTTCAAGTTCGGTAGTAGTTTCTACTTGTGTTGTAGTTGTTGTAGCACTGTTGGCATTATCATCTGTTTTCGGATTTACGATATTAATAATTAGTATTACAGTAGCTACTATTATAATTACTATTACTAAAATCAGCATTATAATGCCCTTATTGCTATGTGATTTTGACTCTAGTTCTTCTTTATATAAGTAAGCAGGATCATTCCCAGGTACTTGCTTACTTTTATCAATAACCTCTACTTTGTTTTTAGTAGCTTGTTCATTTTGTAATGCCCTTTTTGAAACAGGTTCGCCACATTGATCACAAAATAATGATCCTTCTTCTAATTTGTTACCACATTTTTTGCAAAACATTTTTACCTCCAATTATAAATAATTACTTTCGTAAAGTGTCAAGCAATATATTAGTTCCTTCAACGGATAGAAATACATCGGTTGTTTTTAGATCATTAACAGTTAAATCTGTTAAAGAAAATTCAAGACTTGTATCGAAGGACTCTCCACTGGATATTACTTCATTACTCCTATTACCCATACCATCATAATGAATACCATTTACATATAATTGAACATTACCAATCATTATAAATCGTTTATCGCTTTTGCTTATGTTTTTAATTTTACATTTAACGTTTATAGTTGGATAGTCATCTGAATCATTATAAGCATCAGTAACATGAATTTCCCAATTTTTTGAATCTACAGTTGCGTTCATATCATAATATGAAATTGTTTCATTATCATTATTATAAGCACCTTCTTTTTCGCCAAAATAATCACCAAGTATATACGTTTCAATTCTATTTCCTTGATAACCTTTGTCAGCTGTTGCTATTTGTTTTTCATCAATTGTTTTAACATTCAATCTACCGTTATCGTCAATAGTAATTTGAGATATTTCTTGATAACCCATAATACGCCATACGGAAATGACACCATCATCATCTCCTTCAGGCTTATAAAATGTTACATGATTACGGAAAGAACCTACAGGGGAGATGTTACCATCGGAAAAGTCATATACATCATTAGTCCAATCATAAGTATCTTTACCATGTGAAAGTATCAATTCATCAACACCATCACCATTAATGTCATAACTTGTAACTGTTGTATCAGAACCGTAATTTTCGTAATATTCATCTATTTGTTGATTATATAGTTCCTTTAACTTTTCATCAGTCAAACTGTCATCATCACTATAATCACTATCATCATCGTCATAATCATCACTATTACTGTCATCATTGTCATTATCTTCAGTATAGCTATCATCATCAGAATCGGTATCATTGTTATCATAATCAGTTGATTGGTCACTATAATCATTGCTATCGGTATCTGAAAGTGCACTTTGAAGATTTGATAATTTGTCATATAGAGTTGAATTAGAATTGTAGTCTTTTACAAGACTGACAATTAAGACTGTTGATACAATAGAAAGTACAAATAAAATAACTGCTATTGTAGCGTATATTCTTTTCTTTAAATCATCATTATCTTCTGATGGTTTTTTTGCTTTTTTACCACAGTTAGGGCAATATTCAGAATCAAACTCTGTATTACATTTACTACATCTCATAATTTGTTACCTCATTAATTTTGTTCTGTATTGCTATCATCATTTTCATCCAAAAGCTTGCGAGCCTTTTCTTTTAGATAATCTATGCCTTCTACAACAACTAAACCGGCTATAATAAGTAAAAATGTCCACTTAACAATTGGAAAAATGTCAGTTCCATGATGGAAAAGCCCTATTATGATACCGATGAAAATAATTCCCACTGCTATATCAACACCTTTAATTACAAATTTAGAAGTATAGTGTAGATTTAATTTATTAATCAAAAGAATGATTAAACTAAAAATTATGAATAAACAAATGTTTAACCACAGCATTTTACTTGATACTAAAATCTTAATTGTTTTAATAGGATATTTAGCATATAAAACAATAGATGTTGGCATATTTTGCAAGAAACCATAAGTGAATTTTGAGTCCATTATTTCATAATCTTTGTTATCAAATGAACAACCTAGTATCTCTTTAACTTTAGAAGCGTGATTTTTAAAGATATTTACAAAGTCCTTTGATGTTACTTTATTTGCATCATCTTCACCTAAAACATCCTGTAAGTGATAATAATATATGTCACCAATAGCTTCTTCAATTTCTTCATCAGAAAGATAATCTGTCATCTCGGTTTCAGATATTTCATATTTATTTACGATTTCATCACCCATTAAGTCCATAACATGTTGTCCAAGTGAATCAACATCACCTACAACGGTAGTCCCATCGTGAGGTGCTTTTGCGTTGGAAGAAGTTACTTGGAAATTACCTACATCTACATTAATAAAGTAATCCTCAACATTGGTTTTTGTTACAAGATTCCTAACTGCAAAAATAACACAACTGTTAAATGCAAAGAGAAAAACAAATATGGTCAGCAATACGGATGCAACCATTCGTCCGGTACTGTATTCATAAACAAATTTCTCTTTTTCTTCATTATCTTCAGGTTGTTTTACTTCGTTAGTAGTTGAATTAGCATTAGAATTTTCGGAATTGGTTGGATTTTTTGTTGGACGATAATATGCTGCATAATTTTCAGTAGCTGTTTCATTGCTATCATTAATATCTGTTTCAGCCGAATTGCCTGATTTTTCCTTGTTATCAGTATTTGCTTCTTTCACTTCATCCGTTTCTTCATTATGCTCATTTGGATGAGTAGCATCATACTGTCTGTGTATCTCTGCTAATAAGAGTTCATCTAATTTTTCTTGATCTGTTTTCTCTGAGTCATCAGTTTCTTTATTGCTATCAAGGTTATTTTGTTCTAAATCTTCAGTTTCCTTGTTGTTATCAACTTCATCTTGTTCTAAATTATCTGTTTCATTACTATTGTTAATGTCAGTTTGTTCTATATCTTCTGTTTCTTTGTTGTTATCAACATTAGATTGTTCCACATTGTCAGTTTCATAATTATTTGATTCTTCAAATTCAGTAACCGGAATATTATATACCACTTCAACTTCTTGTTGTGGTGTTTCATTGTCTAAATTGGATTCTATCTTATTATCTTTAATAACAGGTGTTCCACATCTATTGCAAAATTTTGCATTGTCAGATAGTTCTTTGCCGCATTTCCTACAAAACATAGCAATACCTACCAATATTTTTAATATTATTATAAAATTATTATGTAAAATAGTCAATAATAAATAGTAGAAATTTTATATTTTGTTATTTATTAATGAAAATTATATGCAATTATCATGTAAAGAAGCAATGCCCATTGAAAAATATGTATCGTCAATAAAACAAAAACGACCATCAGGAGCGATTGCTCTTGTATGGTCGTTATTGCTTATATATGGGTACTACTGTTTAGTTGACCTTTTCATCTGCTGCCATATCTTCATGCAAGTCGGTTATTGCGTCACCTTTTACTTGCATTG
>ERZ772892.1178-NODE-1178-length-28910-cov-36.934812_pt1 | contig 28910 bp, 20 predicted proteins | sample MGYA00512126_ERZ772892 | MGnify/ENA primary metagenome ERZ772892 (study PRJEB29015, sample SAMEA2737697) | human gut metagenome | biome: human gut; feature: human-associated habitat; material: faeces | place: China | collected 2012 ... | reverse complement strand
GTCAGCGTGGCACCCACATCATGCCGGGTGAGAACGTTGGCAAGGGCAGCGATGATACCCTGTTTGCTCTGGTGGACGGCACCGTCCGTTTCGAGCGCGTGGGCAAGAGCGGCAAGAAGTGCAGCGTTAAGCAGTAACTTCTTTCTGAATAACTGCAATCGTAGAGCCGGACCCTCGTGGCCCGGCTCTTTTTGATGAAATAAGGCTATGCGTTCGTGTGGCGCTGTTTGCAAGCCTTCCCCCGGTCGGGGGAAGGTGGCACGAAGTGCCGGATGAGGGCGCTGAAACGCAAAGGCCTATAAAGCTAAGGAGGGGCTGTATGGCAGCACAGACTAACTTTATCGACATCGCCACGATATGGCTCCATGCGGGCAAGGGCGGCGATGGTGCGGTGAGCTTCCACCGCGAAAAATTCGTGGCCGCGGGCGGCCCGGACGGCGGCGACGGCGGCCGGGGCGGCGACATCATCTTTGTGGCGGACGACCATCTGTCCACCCTGATGGACTTCCGCTATAAGCGCAAGTATGTGGCCCCGGAGGGCGGCAAGGGCGGCGCAAGCCTGTGCCACGGCAAAAATGCCGAGAATCTGGTCATCAAGGTGCCGCTGGGCACTGTGATCAAGGACGCAGAGAGCGGCCTTGTCATCGCCGACCTGTCCGACCACACCCCGGTCACCATTGCTAAGGGCGGTCGCGGCGGCTACGGCAACGCACATTTTGCCACCCCCACCCGCCAGATCCCCAAGTTTGCAAAGCCCGGTATGCCCGGCGAGGATCTGCAGGTGACCTTGGAGCTGAAGTTGATTGCGGACGTGGGTCTGATTGGCTTCCCCAACGTGGGTAAGTCCACCCTCATCTCCACCATCAGTGCGGCAAAGCCCAAGATCGCCAACTACCACTTTACCACCCTTGTGCCCACGCTGGGCGTTGTGTCGGTGGGTGAGGGCGCAAGCTTTGTCTGCGCCGACATTCCCGGCCTGATCGAGGGTGCCAGCGAGGGCGTCGGTCTGGGACACGATTTCCTGCGCCATGTGGAGCGCTGCCGCCTGCTGCTGCACGTCGTTGACGTTTCCGGCAGCGAGTGCCGCGACCCCATCGAGGACTTTGAGAAGATCAACGAGGAGCTGGCAAAGTTCAGCCCCGTGCTGGCCGAGCGCCCGCAGATCGTGGTGGGCAACAAGTGCGACCTTGCCACCGAGGAGCAGATCGAGACCTTCCGCCAGTATGTGGAGGGCAAAGGCCTGACCTTCGTACCCATCTCTGCCGCCACCATGCAGGGCGTAAAGCAGCTGCCGGGGCTCGTGTACAACCGTCTCAAGGATATCCCGCAGGTGCCGGTGTTCACCCCCGAGTACAAAAAGCAGGAGCCCAAGAAGAATGGCCGCGATTTCACCATCCAGCGCATGGAAGCCCATGTGTGGAGCGTGGATGCCCCGTGGCTGGAGTATATTCTGGCCGGCAGCAACGTGGACGACTACGAGAGCCTGCAGTTCTTCCAGCGTCAGCTGGGCGAGAGCGGCATTCTGGACGCGCTGGTGCAGAAGGGCGTGGAAGAGAACGATACCATCCTCATCGGCGATTATCAGTTCGACTATATCTTCTAAGGATAAAGCAGCATGAACGAATCAGAAAAAATCGACCCGCGGGAGCTCAGCCCGCTGGCGCTGGCCTTTGTAGGGGACAGCGTGCTGGAGCTGCTGGTGCGTCAGCGTCTGGTGGAGCACCACCGCCTTTCAGCCGGAAAGCTGAATGCCGAAAAGGTCAAGTATGTCTCTGCCAAGGCGCAGTTCAGAGAGGAGCAGCTGCTGGAGCCGCTGTTCACCGAGGACGAGCTGGCTGTGTTCAAGCGTGGCCGCAATGCCAGCAAGGCCAGTGTCGCCAAGCACGCCTCCCCGGAGGAATACCGTGTCTCCACCGGCTTCGAGTGCCTGTTGGGCTGGCTGTACCTGAACGGACAACTGGAGCGTGTGCACCAGCTGTTTGAGGTGCTGTGGCAGCAGTTTGACCCTGACCAGAAATAAGAATGCGAAAGCCCGCTGCTTTCCACACTGGAAACCAGTGGTGGAGGGCAGCGGGCTTTGCTTGTTGGCATCTGCGGTCCGTCAGATGCCGCTTACGCCATCAGCGGCTGTTTTTTGCGTTGCTGGAACGGCTGTTGGTGGAGTTCTTGGCGCTCTCGTCATCGGCACCCTTGGTGTACTGGTTGGGGTGCTTGTGCTCGTTGGTAGCGCTGTTGGTGGTCTTGCTGCTGGTACGGTTAGAGGTCTGGTTCTTGCAATTGGTACTGCGGTTCTCACTGCGGTTTTCCATGGTGTGAATGCTCCTTTCGGTCGTTGCTGTGGGGGCGGGACCGCCCTCACAGTCCATAGTGTGGCCGCAGCCGGCGGCTTTATACATCCCATGGGAGGAAAAGAATATGCCTACGGAATATTTTGAGCAGCGGGAACGTGCCCTGCTGGGCCAGCGGTACGAGCAGCTGTATGCCGCCCTGCAGCAGACGGCAGAGCGCGGCGTTACCGTATCGGCGCTGCGCACCACGCCGGAGCAGTTTGCGCAGAGGGCAGATTTCCCGCTGAAGCCCTCGCCCTTCTGCAAGGCGGCTTTTGTGGTGCATCAGCCGGACTTTAAGCCCGGACGGCATCCGTATCACCATGCGGGTGTGTTCTATTCGCAGGAGCCCTCGGCTTCTTCGGCAGCGCCGCTGCTGGGGGTACAGCCGGGGATGCGGGTGCTGGATCTGTGCGCCGCACCCGGCGGCAAAAGCAGCCAGCTGGCGGCGGCATTGCAGGGGCGCGGTGTGCTAGTGAGCAACGAGTATGTGGCTGCGCGTGCCGAAATTTTAAAAAGCAACCTTGAGCGCATGGGCGTTTCCAACGCCGTGGTGCTCAACGAGACCCCCGCCCGCATTGCCGAGGCGCTGCCGGAGTTTTTCGACCGGGTGCTGGTGGACGCGCCCTGCTCCGGTGAGGGAATGTTCCGCAAGGAGCCGGTAGCGCTGCAGCAGCACTGCGAGGCACTGGTAAAGCAGTGCGCAGAGCTGGGTGCGCAGATACTGGACTGCGCCGCAGCAGCACTGGCTCCCGGCGGGCAGCTGGTGTACTCCACCTGCACCTTTGCGCCGGAGGAGGACGAAGGACAGGTGGCGGCCTTTTTGCAGCGCCACCCGGAGTTTGCACTGGCTGATGTGTTGGGCAATGTGGACTACACCTTTGGCAGCGCAGGCGAAGAGAACCGCACCGGCGGTCTGCCGCTGGATGTGAGCAAGGTGCGCCGCATCTGGCCCTGTCAGGGCGGCGAGGGGCACTTTATGGCCCGGCTGGTCAAGGCCGGTACGCCCCGCACCCTGCCGCCGGAGGGGGAATACACCCCGGAGGAGCAGCTCTGGCTTGCCGCTGCTGCTGAGGCGGGCAAAAAGGGCAAGGGCAAGGCGAAGCCTGCCAAGGCCGCAGATGCCCGCAGCACCCGCCGCGCAGACAGCCGCGCCTGCCGGGACGCCGTGCAGGGCACGAGCCGCCGCACCCGGGATACCGGGGCAGGGGAGGCCACCCCGGCGCAGAGCCTTGCCGCATGGCAGGAATTTGCCCGGCAGTATTTCCCTGCGCTGGCGCAGCGCCCGGCTGTGGTGCACGGCGGCGGTGTGCTGCTGCCGGTGGCCTTTCCACAGACGGGACTCCATGTGCTGCGGGCGGGGGTGTTCGTGGGCAGCGTGCAGAAAGGCCGCTTTGTGCCGGAGCACCACCTGTTCACGGCCTTTGGCAACCTGTGCACGAACTGCGAGCAGCTGACCCTTGCCGACTGCCGCTGCACCGAGTACCTCTCCGGCCGCGAGGTGGAAGCCCGCACGGCAGCGGACGGCTGGTGCTGCGTGACCGTGGACGGCTGGCCGCTGGGCGGCGGCAAGGTGTCCGGCGGGCGGGTGAAAAACCACTATCCCAAGGCGCTGCGGCTGCTGTAAACCGCAGATTTACACGCATCCGGGCGAAAATCGGGCTTTTCAGGCTTGAACGTGCCGGTGGATTGTGATAAAATAATAGAGTTAGATTTTGTGTGCTGCCACAAGCGGGCGACCACAGCCCGTCTGCCCGCAGGCGGAGATACCGATAAATTTAGGAGGCTCTTTCCCATGTCTGGACATAGCAAATGGAACAATATTAAGCGCAAGAAGGAAAAGACCGACGGCGCCCGCGCCAAGGTCTTTACCAAGATCGGCCGCGAGATCAGCGTTGCCGTCCGTGACGGCGGCCCCAACCCGGCTTCCAACAGCAAGCTGGCAGACCTGATCGCCAAGGCAAAGCGCATGAGCGTGCCCAACGATAACATCCAGCGTATCATCAAGAAGGCCGAGGGCGGCGACAAGACCGAGTTCGAGGCCATCACCTACGAAGGCTACGGCCCCGGCGGCGTGGCTGTCATGGTGGAGACCCTGACCGACAACCGCAACCGTACCGCTGCCGACCTGCGCCACTACTTCGATAAGAACGGCGGCAATCTGGGCGCTATGGGCTGCGTGGCCTTCCTGTTCAACCAGAAGGGTGTCATCGACATCTCTCTGGAGGATAAGGACGCCGACGAGGCCATGATGGACGCTCTGGATGCCGGTGCCGAGGACTTTGATGCCAGCGAGGACGCAGCCGAGGTCACCACCGACCCCGAGAACTACTCCGCTGTGGTCAAGGCTCTGGAAGAGAAGGGCTACGAGATCCTGTCCGATGATCTGGCCATGGTGCCCATGACCACCACCCGCCTGACCGATCCCGATCAGCTGAAGCAGATGGGCAAGCTGCTGGATTCTCTGGAAGATAACGATGACGTCCAGAACGTCTGGCACTCTCTCGAGAACGAAGAGGACCTGCCGGAATAAGCTTCCATAAGTCTCTTTGCTCCTGAAATAAGACGATAAAAAGCCGCTTTTTGTGCTGGTTGGCACGAAAGGCGGCTTTTGCTTGTTATTTTTGTATGTCGTGCGGATAAGGGTTCCTTCTGGCATCAGAAAAATCGTACTCTGCACGCATATCCTCATCGTATGATGGATTTTCCGAAGAAGTGCTATTAGATTTATCGTTCATAGTGCGTCCACAGACTGAGGATCTTAACGGTCTGCTCTTTTTCATAGACCTGATAAACAAGGCGGTGCTGGATGTTGATGCGGCGGCTGTATGCACCGTTCAGATCACCCACCAGCTTTTCGTACGGGGGCGGATTTTGGAAAGGATCAACACGGATGATTTCAATGAGTGCCTTTGCCTTTTCGTCCAGATGGGCAGACCTCAGTTTTGGCACGTCCTTTGCGGCGGTTTTGGTGTAAACGACCTTGTACATTTACCACTCCACCGCCGTTTCGTCCACACAGTCCTCAAGCGGCGTGGCGATTCCGTCCATAATCTTTTCGCGCATACCCGGTGCAGAGACCAGATACAGCGTTTCCATGATGCCGCTGTAATCTTCTTCAGACAGCAGCACGGCATTGCCGTCCTTGGTGGTGATGTTGATGGGCTGGTTGTATTTAATGGTCTGCTCTACATAGTCGAAGGCATTCTTACGGAAATTCGTGATATTTGTAGTGGTCATCGTAAAATCACTCCTTTCGTGTACAGTATAGCGTACGCTTATGAAAATGTCAATATGCGACCGGCAATCGAAACATGACACACGGTCACCCCTGTGCCAGCGCCTTGCCTTTTGCGTAGTAGCGCTGCATTTCTTCCCGGGGAACCATATTTCCGCCGGTGGCCCAGACCAGATGGGTGGCGTTTGCCAGCGCACCGGCGGGCAGGGCGGTTTCGGTGTAAGCGCCAAGCAGCTGCCCGGGCTGGGTGAGCACCGGGCCGTACATTCCCGCCAGAGCGCTGGGCTCAAGGTAAAGATTTTCGGAGTCTGCCAGCTGCGCCAGAAGGGTATACATCCGCTCGTCCTGCAGGGTGTAGCAGCCGCTCATAAAGGGACGCATCAGCCCGCCCACAAAGCCGGAGGCGCGCCCCACGGCAAGACCATCGGCGGCGGTGCGGTTATCGATGCCAAAGTCCTGCACGCAAATGCTGTTGTTTTCGCCGGTAGCCATGCCCAGCATCATGCAGGGGGAGTGGGTGGGCTCGGCGAAGAAGCAGTGTGCGGCATCGCCGAACAGCAGCTTCAGGCCAAAGGCCACGCCGCCGGGGCCGCCGCCCACGCCGCAGGGCAGATAGGCGAAGAGGGGATGCTCCGCATCCACGGTGACGCCCTGCGCATCCAGCTGCTTTTTCAGCCGCAAAGCAGCCACGGCATAGCCCAGAAAGAGGGTCTTGGAGTTTTCGTCATCCACAAAGTGGCAGTAGGGGTCACCCGCCGCCAGCTTACGCCCCTCGGTCACGGCGATGCTGTAATCAGAGGCGTACTCCACCACCTTGACGCCCCGGCTGCGGAGCAGGTCTTTTTTCCACTGCCGCGCGTCAGCGGACATATGCACAGTGACCTGAAAGCCCAGCTTCGCGCTCATGATGCCAATGGAAAGCCCCAGATTGCCGGTGGAGCCCACCGCGATGGAATACTGCGAGAACAGCTTGCGGAAGCGCTCTTCTGCCAGAACGGCGTAGTTTTCGGTAAGGTGTAGCATTCCGCTGTGCAGGGCAATGTCCTCGGCGGTTTTCAGCACCTCGTAAATGCCGCCCCGCGCCTTGATGGAGCCGGAAATGGGCAGATGACTGTCCAACTTGACCCATACCTGCCCGGCGATGGGGGTGCCGCTGCGCTCCTTCAGCACCTTCTGCATCCGGGGGATGGGCTGAACAGGGGACTCGATGATGCCGCCCGCCGCGGCAGTCTCGGGAAAGACGGCGGCAAGATAGGGCGCAAACCGCTCCAGTCGTGCGGCGGCGTCCTCAATGTCGGAAAGGGTCAGCGGGCAGGCGGCCGCAGCCTGTGCAAAGGGCAGTTTGTCCGGGTTTGTCCATGCAGTCTCCTTCAGGGCGCAGAGGTCAGAGACCACGGGATATGCCGCGATCCAATCGGCAACAGAACGCCCGGAGATGCACTTGGCAGGTGAAACCATAGTGGATCCTCCTTTATATATAAAAGTAAAAGCAGATGGCGCGCCCGGCGTTTTTTGCGGAGCGCTGCGTGTCTTGAATATAAAGGTTTTTACAGGAATTGTCAACCGGCTGCTCGCCGGGCGGATCAAAGCGCCACGATCTCGGTGGTCACCAGCTGCTGCTCTGCGCCGTAGTTCAGCTTCATGGCATAGTCGGTCAGGGCGCAGAATTCCTCTGCCTCCTTCCGGGTGGCAAAATAGTTCTCGGTAAGTACCTCGGAGCTGCCGCAGGCGTGGAAAATGGTCTTTACCACAAAGTTGCTTTCGTCCATAGTGTGCCTCTCTTTTCCAGTAGATGAGGGAGACGCTGCCGTCCCTCGGTGTAATTGCAGTATAACAGGGCAAATGTACCACAGAACGGACTTTTAACGGAAGCAGGACATATTTTTGCGCAAACCGGTCAAAAAGCTGCACCAGCCGGAGGAACAGGAGAAGCTTGGAAGGAGAGCAGCACACTGCCCAAAAACCTTGTTAAAAAACTGGCATTTTGCCATTTTTGTGTAAAGTATACAAGAATAAACACAAAAAAATGGCATTGTGCGTATTGCTATTTTATAACTGATATATTAGAATATAAGCAAGAAGAGCGTGCAGGCGTACTGCGCGTGCCATAAGATAAATAACGACAGGAGGAACTTCTCTATGCCTATGAAAATGGGTTGGCGCTGGTATGGCGAGGGCAACGACCCCGTCACCCTGAGCGACATCAAGCAGATCCCCGGCGTGACCAGCATCGTCTGGGCACTGCACAACAAGATGCCCGGCGAGATCTGGGAAATCGACGAGATCCAGAAGGTTGCAGACCAGATCCACGCCTACGGCTTTGATATGGATGTTGTCGAGTCCGTCAACGTCCACGATGACATCAAGATCGGTCTGCCCACCCGTGACCAGTATATCGAGAACTACAAGCAGTGCATCCGCAACCTGTCCAAGTTCGGCGTCAAGGTCATCTGCTACAACTTTATGCCCATCTTCGACTGGACCCGCACCGACCTGTTCCATCCGGTAGGCGACGGCTCCACCGCACTGTTTTACGAGAAGGACAAAATCAAGGGCGATTACAAGGCTATGGCTGAGTATATCATGTCCTTCACCGAGAAGTACAACATGACCTTCCCTGGCTGGGAGCCGGAGCGCATGGCAAAGCTGGACGAGCTGTTCAAGGCCTACGCCCCTGTCACGAAGGAGAAGCTGTGGGAGAACCTGAAGTACTTCCTGGAAGCTCTGATGCCCACCTGCCACGAGTGCGACATCAAGATGGCCATCCACATGGACGATCCTCCTTGGGATATCTTCGGCCTGCCCCGCCTGCTGGTGGACGAGCCCAGCATCGACCGCTTCCTGAAGATGGTGGACGATCCGTACAACTGCCTGACCCTGTGCACCGGCAGCCTGAACGCAAACCCCAACAATAACTGTGCCGAGATCATCCGCAAGCACTGCGACCGCATTGCCTTCGGCCACGTCCGCAACATCCACCACTTCCCCAACGGCGACTTCTCTGAGGCTGCGCACCGCGACTGCTGCGGCGAGACCGGCATCATTGAGGTGATGCGCGCTTACCATGACTGCGGCTTTGAAGGCTACATCCGTCCCGACCACGGTCGTCAGCTGTGGGAGGAAGGCCCTGGCGTCTGTCGCCCCGGCTATGGCAAGTATGACCGTGCTCTGGGCATCCAGTATATGCTGGGTATCTGGGATCTGCTGGACCGTCTGGATGAAGAAAAGAAGGGCTGATGATTATGAAGCTGTCTGATATCAAAAACGGCAATCTGTCCGCCGAGTGGGCAGAAAAGGGCTACGAGCTGCCCAAATTCGACATCGAGGCTGTCAAGGCCAAGACCCACGCCGAGCCCACTTGGGTGCACTTCGGTGCCGGCAACATCTTCCGTGCTTTCCCCGCTGCCGTGCTGAACGACGCACTGAACAGCGGCAAGTACGACCGCGGCGTCATCGTGGCCGAGAGCTTCGACTACGAGATCATCGACAAGGCTTACCAGCCCTACGATAACCTGAGCCTGCTGGTCTGCCTGAAGTCCACCGGCGAGATCGAGAAGAAGGTCATCGCTTCCGTTACCGAGAGCCTGAAGGCTGACTACTCCTTCGGTGCCGACTGGGCACGTCTGGTGGAGATCTTCCAGAACCCCAGCCTGCAGATGATCTCCTTCACCATCACCGAGAAGGGCTACGGCGTTGCTCCCGCTGATCTGGAGCGCGGCCTGACCCCCGTGCTGGCCATGGGCAAGGTCACCGCTCTGCTGTACGAGCGCTTCAAGGCCGGCAAGCTGCCCCTGACCGTGCAGAGCATGGATAACTGCTCTCACAACGGCGATAAGGTCAAGACCGCTGTCCACGCCTACGCATCCAAGTGGGTGGAGCAGGGTCTGGTGCCCGCCGAGTTCTTGGCCTATGTGCAGGACGAGACCAAGATCACCTTCCCCTGGAGCATGATCGATAAGATTACCCCGCGCCCGGACGCAAAGGTGCAGGAGATGCTGGCAAAGGACGGCTTTGAGGATAACTACACCATCGTGACTGAGAAGCACACCTTCACCGCTCCCTTCGTCAACGCCGAGGAGACCCAGTACCTGTGCATCGAGGATCACTACACCAACGGCCGTCCTCCGCTGGAGCTGGGCGGTGTGCTGTACTGCGACCGCGAGACCGTGGACAAGATCGAGAAGATGAAGGTCTGCACCTGCCTGAACCCCCTGCACACTGCCATGTCCATCTATGGCTGCATGCTGGGCTACAACCTCATCTCTGCCGAGATGGCAGACGAGGATCTGCGCTCCTTCATCCAGAAGATCGGCTATATCGAGGCTATGCCCGTTGTGGTTGATCCCGGCGTTCTGAACCCCTACGAGTTCATCGGCGCTGTCATCAACCGCCGTCTGCCCAACCCCTTTATGCCCGATGCTCCTCAGCGTATCGCTACCGATACCTCTCAGAAGCTGGCTATCCGCTTCGGCGAGACCATCAAGGCTTACGAGGAGCGCGGTCTGGACAAGTCCAACCTTGTGCTGATCCCGCTGGTGCTGGCAGGCTATGCCCGCTACCTGAAGGGCATCGACGACAACGGCCAGCCCTTCGAGATCTCTCCCGATCCGCTGCTGGCTGAGCTGCAGGCCATCGTCAACCCCTTGGAGGTCAAGGAAGGCGAGCAGGACTTCAGCTGCCTGAAGGCTCTGTACAGCCGTGCCGACGTGTTCGGCGTGGACCTGTACGCTGTCGGTCTTGGCGAAAAGATCGAGGGCATGGTCAAGGAGCTGTACGCCGGTAGCGGCGCAGTGCGCAAGACCCTGCACAAGTACACCCTCGCCCGCTAAAACTTTATAACGCTATTTCCGTGACCCACGCTGCGCTTTTGCTTTGCCGCAGCGTGGGTTTTTGTTTTGTGAAAATTGTTATGTAAAAATAGAATCCCGGAGCGTCCGCAGACGCTCCGGGATTTCAAAAGAACCATAATTTTCCGCTATTCATGCGCAGAGCAAAGCGGAGCGCATGAAAAATCGTCACGGTGCCCTTATTTCCGGCAGTCGTGCAGGCTGGCGGCGGGCAGGACGCTGCTCAGCAGGCTCCATGCGGCATCCATGCTCTCGTTCAGCAGATAGGCCTGATTCTTCTGGACGTAGATGTACACCGCCTCTTTGGTGCGGTAGGCGCAGTACACGGTGTTCCAGGTGTAGCGGTTGGTGGGCTCGGTCTTGTTCTGCTCACCGGCCATCCAGACCGAAAGCCCGGCGGCGTCCAGTTCCAGCCGGTAGAAGGGGCGGGGCAGACCCAGCTTTTTGATCTGCTTGGAGAGGTTGGCAAAGAAGGTGCCGAAGTATACGGCGGGCAGACCGATGGCTACGATGGCCAGCACGGCGGTCAGCAGCCCGGCACCCTCCCGCTTGCCGATCTGGCTCAGGCAGATGCCGGCACACACCAGCAGAATGGCGGTGAACACCGCCGGACGCTGCCAGCCCTTGTTGTGGCGCAGCAGGTCAAAAGATGCAAAATCGTGAAAGCTTTTTTCATCCATCTGAACGGAAACGCAAACATTCTGGGTCATAAAGTTACCCTCCTTTTTGGGCATAGTACCACATTTACCGGCAAGAAGCAAGCAAAAGATGCATCGGCGGCGGTGCATCCGGCTTGCAAACCGCCCGCAAGGCGTGGTAAAATAAGATATTATCTGGGGTGTATCTGAAAAGTCGAAAATTTAGTCTATTTCTACAAGCACAGCTGGCTTTTGCGTTAAACAGCCTTGAAATCCACAAAGGATTCCTGCGGCTATTTGCCTTAAATCCCGCTTGTGCTTGCGAAATATTCGTCATTTTCTTTGTTTTCAGATACACCTTACGAAAAAGGGGGAAGCCTTGCATGGAAAAGCGCAACTGGAAGCACAGCGTTACGCTCAAGCAGCGCATGGTGTTGTGTCTGGCAGCATTTTTTGCGGCCTTTGCATTGCAGCTTGCCCTGAACGGCTATCAGGCACGGGCGGTGCAGCAGGTGCAGGACGACCAGATGGGCAACTTTAACGCCATCAGCCGCTTTCAGGGCGGTGTGGAAAGCTCCATCAGCATTCTGGAAGCGTACCGTTGGGAGAACGGCGAGACTGAGGAAATGCTGGAAAAGCTTCAGGCAGCCTGCTCCACCAGCAACGCATGGCTGTGGCGCATCCAATCCAATATGGACGGCTTGCAGAACGTCAGCGATGAGCAGTGGGTGCTGTACGGTGCGGTGGAGACCACCTACGGCAGCTACAACACCCTGCTGGAAGAGCTGGAGAGCTATCTTTCCAGTGGGCAGGAAGCAAAGGCTTCCCAGCTGTATTACAACAAGGTCTCGGTCTGCGGCGGGTATCTGAGCCAGTACACCATGCAGCTGCTGAAAGCCTCGATTCTGGACGCTCAGACTACTTACACCGAGATCTCGGAGCTGGGCGAACGGATCGCCCTGATGCAGATCGTGGTGGTGGCGCTGTGCGTGGCGCTGGGCTGCGCCTCCGGTCTGATGGTCATGCAGCTGCTGACTCCGGTGTCTCAGATGATCGAGGCCTCCCGCGCCATCAGTCGCAGCCAGTTCGATACCCCGGATATCCCGCTGCCCAAGCAGCCGGAGATCGGCCAGCTGGCAGAGTCCTTCAACCGCATGAAGCACTCCATGGCGCAGCAGGTGAACACCCTGCAGGAGAAAAACGAGATCGAGCGGGAGCTGCACCGCCAAAAGACCGAGGCGCTGGAACTGCAGAACCGCATGGAGCGCAGCCGGTTGCAGCAGCTGCGCAGCCAGATCGACCCGCATTTTTTGTTCAACACCCTGAACGTCATCCAGCAGATGGCGGGCACAGAGTCCGCCTACCGCACGCAGGCGCTCATTATGGCGCTTTCCCATCTGCTGCGTTACAGCCTGATGAGCAACGATGAGCAGGTGCCCCTCTCCCGGGAGGTGCGCGTTGTGGACGAGTACTACTCCATCTACCATGTGCGCTTTGGCGACCGGGTGCAGATGGAGTGGGCGTTCTCGGATTCGCTGGATCTGACCGAGACTATGGTGCCGTCCTTTATCTTGCAGCCCATCGTGGAAAACGCCTTCAAGCATGGCATCTGCCCCAAGGAAGAGGGCGGCGTGGTGCGCATCCGCATGATCCCCCTGCGGGAAAAAGGCCTGCTGTGCATCCGGGTACTGGACAACGGCGTGGGCATTGAGCCGGAGCAGCTGCAGCAGCTGCGCATGGCATTGGAGCAGCCCGCGCCCCGCTGGGAGCATATCGGTATTTATAATGTGGCTGCCCGTCTGCGGCTGTTGGATGCCCGCTGCCGGGTGGTGGTGCGCTCCCGGCCGGGGCGGGGAACTGCGGTGATCCTGTATCTGCCGCTGGTGGAGAATGAGGAGGAATTTGAGGAATGATTCGTCTGTTGATCGCGGATGATGAGAGAATGGAGCGGGAGGCGCTGGCGGATATTGTCATGCGCCGGTTTGAGCATGAGGTGACGGTGGAGATGGCGGAAAACGGCCGCAAAGCCGCCGATACCGCTGTGCTCTGGGAAGCAGACCTGATTTTGATGGACATCGAGATGCCGGGTATGAACGGCTTGGATGCCGCCCGCGCGGTGCTGGAGCAGCGCCCGGAGTGCAAGGTGATCTTTATCACGGCATACAGCCTGTTCCAGTACGCCCACGAGGCGGTGCATCTGGGTGCCTGCGACTATCTGCTGAAGCCGGTGGACCCGGACGAGACCGAGGCCGCCATCCGCCGCGCTATCCGGCAGATTGAGGCCGGCCGCCGCTTGGCCGAGCTGGCTGCGGAAGCCCCGGAGCCGGAAACCGCCCCGGAGCAGGAGGCCGAGCCCGCCGGGGAAGGGGAGAGCGACCGCAACGCACTGGTGATGGACCATGTGCGCAAGTATATGGAAGATAACTATATGGCCGACCTCTCGCTGGACAGCGTGAGCGAAATTTTGCACATCAGCCCGGCGTACCTTTCGGCGCAGTTCAAAAAATACCAGAAGATGAATTTTCTGGACTGCCTGACCGAGCTGCGCATCAACGCCGCCAAGGAGCTGCTGTCCGACCCCTTCCGCTCCGCAGCGGAGGTGGCCTCCATGGTGGGCTACGAGGACGCCAGTTACTTTGCCCGCGCCTTTAAAAAGCGCACCGGCATGACCCCCACCCAGTACCGAAAGGAAGCGGCAAAGGCAGCCCGGGAGGCGCGGCTGTGACCCGCCGTCAGCTGCTGCGTCTGCTTGCGGCAGCCCCGGCACTGGCAGTTACAGGCTGTACGGCGCAGTCTGCTTCTTCGCAGCAGGAGAAGCCGCTCATTCTGCGCTATGCGGAGAACCAGCCGGAGGACTACCCTACCAGCAAGGCGGCAAAGGCCTTTGCCGAGCTTGTGGCGCAGCGCACGGGCGGCCGGGTGAAGGTGCTGGTATACAGCGGGGCGGAACTGGGCGCAGAGCAGAGCGTCATCCAGCAGATGCAGTTCGGCGGGGTGGATTTTTCCCGCGTGTCCCTGAGCCAGCTGGCAGAGTACGAGCCGGAGCTCAGCGTATTGCAGCTGCCTTACCTGTACAGCGATGCCCAGCAGATGTGGCGGGTGCTGGACGGCAGCATCGGGGACGAGTTTCTGGCCATGCTGGACGGGATGGACTTAGTGGGGCTTTCGTGGTTCGACGCCGGTGTGCGCAGCTTCTACACCCGGGAAAAGGTGACCGGGCTGGATGATTTGCAGGGACTGACCATCCGGGTGCAGGAGTCGGACATGATGAGCGACATGATCACCGCGTTGGGCGCAAAGCCGGCGCAGGTGGTGTACAGCAAGGTGTATGCCGCCCTGCATAATGCCGAGATCGACGGGGCAGAGAACAACTGGCCCAGCTACGAAGTGATGGGACACTACGAGGTAGCGCCCTTTTTCCTGAAGGACGAGCACACCCGGGTGCCGGAGGTGCAGCTGGCCAGCCCGGCGGTGATGGAAAAGCTTGCCGCATTGGACGAGAGCTTCCCGGAGGTGATCCGCGCCTGCGCCCGGGAGAGCGCACAGACAGAGCGGGAGCTCTGGGCACGGCGGGAGGCGAACGCAGAGCAGAATATGCGCAAGCGAGGCATCTGCGTCACCGAATTGGACGAGGCCGAAAAAGCCCGCTTCCGCGCAGCGGTACAGCCCATGTATGATGCGTTCTCTGCCCAGCAGGAACTGATCGACCGGATACAGAAAAGCTGAAAAAGACACCCCGAGAAGTGCCCGGATGGACATTTTTCGGGGTGTTGTTTTGTGCTATGAATGCAGGAATGTATCCAACTGGTCGGTAGTGTTGCACAAACAAGACAGAAAGCAGTTGTGCAATATGGCAAAAACTATCTTGACATTCTTTCGAAAAACAGGACATTTTTCGAAAGCCCTTGTTTCATTTCGGAAAATTTGCTAAAGTGTGTACAGTCAATGAACGAAAGCTCCGGCACCTGTGCGCCCGGAGAAGTTCACAATTATTTAAGGAGGACGATTCCTATGAAAATGATCTCTCGTCGTAGCTTTATGGCCGTTGCCGGTGCAGCTACCGCTGCTGTTGCTCTGACCGCCTGCGGTGGTTCCAAGAGCGGCTCCACTTCTACCGCTGCTTCCACCTCTACTGCAGCATCTTCTGCTGCTGCCGGTGATGCAGCTGCTGCTGCCAGCGATCCCAAGGTGACTCTGGTCTACGCTGAGGTCAACCCGCTGGATACCATCGTTGGCCAGACCGGTACTCACTTCAAGGAGAAGGTCGAGGAGCTGAGCGGCGGTTCTGTGGTCGTTGACGTGCAGGCTTCCGGTGTTCTGGGCTCTGAGAACGACGTTCTGGATGCTATTCTGGGCGGCTCTACCTCCATTGATATCAGCCGTATCTCTGCTTTCGCTCTGACCAGCTACGGCTGCAACAAGTCTAAGCTCCTGTCCATCCCCTTCACCTTCAACAACCGCGCTCACTTCTGGAACTTTGCCAACAGCGATCTGGCTCCTGAGTTCCTGAACGAGCCCCAGGAGCTGGGCCTGCCCGTTCGCGGCCTGTTCTACGGCGAGGAGGGCTTCCGTCACTTCTTCACCGTCAAGCCTGTTGCAACCATCGATGATCTGAAGGGCATGAAGCTGCGTGTGTCCAACGACCCTGTTATGAACGGCATGGTCGAGGGTCTGGGCGCTAACCCCACCGTCGTCGCTTTCGGCGAGCTGTACAGCGCACTGCAGACCGGCGTTGTGGATGGCGCTGAGCAGCCCATCGCAAACTACAAGTCCAACGCTTTCCCCGAGGTTGCTAACAACCTGATCTTGGACGGCCACACTCTGGGCGCTGTGCAGGCTGTTATCACCGACAACGCATGGGGCAAGCTGACCGCTAACCAGCAGGCTGCTGTTATGGCTGCTGCTGCCGACACCCAGAAGTTCAACGCTGATCTGTCTGAGACCGCTGAGAACAAGGTTCTGGAAGAGCTGCGCTCCTCCGGCTGCAACGTTGTGGATGTGGACGACAAGACTCCCTGGCAGGAAGCTTGCGCTAAGGTCATCAAGGACAACACCTCTGATCAGGCTGAGCTGTACCAGAAGCTGCTGGACATGAAGGCATAAGCTGGTTTTCCATCCAATCTAAGTAGTACATTGCCCGGCGGGGGCCCACGGGAATACGCCCGCAGGCTTCGCCGGGTTTTTATATGGAGGAATTTCTATGCCGAAAATCTTTACCACTCTGGATAAGATCAGACCGGCGTACGACTTTACCTACAAGGTGGTTCTGTTCATCTGCAAGATCCTGCTGATCGCAGATATCCTCATTACCACGATGTCGGTCATTGGCCGTTACGTCCCCTTTATTCCGGACCCCTCTTGGTCTGAGGAGGTCGTTTTGACCTGCATGAGCTACATGGCTGTGCTGAGCGCTGCGCTGGCCATCCGCCGCGGCGCACACATCCGCATGACTGCCTTTGATATGTACCTGCCCAAGAAAGTGGTCAAGGCGCTGGACATCCTGTCTGACGTGGCCGTGATGATCCTTGGTGTGGTGATGATGGCGGTCGGCTGGAACTACGCCACCACGCTGGGCGGCCGTGGCTTCTATGTTTCCATGCCTTGGCTGAGCCGCTTCTGGATGTACTTCCCGGTGCCGCTGGCCGGTGTTGCCATGATCATCTTCGAGATCGAGTCGCTGTATAACCATATCAAGAGCTTTTTTGTAAAGGAGGAAATGTAATATGACAGTTCAGACACTGGCAATCATTGTCCTTCTTGTCAGCTTCTTTGTTATGATCTTCCTGCGCTTCCCCATTGCATACGCCGTTGGTCTGTCCAGCGTGCTGTGCATGCTGGTGCAGGGTCAGGCACTGACCGACGTCTGCCGCCTGATGGTCAAGGGCATTTCTTCCTTCAGCCTGATGGCTGTGCCGTTCTTTATCACCATGGGTGTGCTCATGGGCTCCGGCGGCATCTCTGAAAAGCTGATCGCACTGGCTGACGCCTGCGTGGGCTGGATGCGCGGCGGCATGGCCATGGTCAACATCGTGGCTTCCTACTTCTTCGGCGGCATTTCCGGTTCCGCTTCCGCCGATACCGCTTCCATCGGCTCTATCATGATCCCCATGATGGTGGATCAGGGCTACGGTGCAGACTTCTCCACCGCTGTTACCATCACCTCCTCCTGCGAGGGTCTGCTGGTTCCCCCCAGCCATAACATGGTCATCTACGCTACCACCGCCGGTGGTATCTCCGTGGGCAGCCTGTTCTTGGCCGGTTACCTGCCCGGCGCTCTGCTGGCTATCGTGCTGATGATCGGCTCCTATATCATCTCGGTCAAGCGCAACTACCCCAAGGGTGATCCCTTCAGCATCAAGGCTTTTGTCAAGCAGCTGGGCACTTCCATCTGGGCACTGGCCGCTGTCATCATCGTGGTGTTCGGCGTTGTCGGCGGTGTGTTTACCGCTACCGAGTCCGCTGCTATCGCCGTTATCTACTCTCTGCTCGTTTCCGTGTTCGTCTATAAGGGTCTGGACTGGAAGGGCGTGTGGCACGCTCTGGACGAGTGCGTCAACACCCTGTCCATCGTGCTGATCCTGATCGCTACCTCTGCAGTGTTCGGCAACTGCCTGACCATGCTGCATGTGCCTGATCTGGCAGCAACCGCCATCACCGACCTCACCGATAACCCCTACATCATTGCACTGCTCATCGACCTGATCCTGCTGGTGCTGGGCATGATCATGGATATGGCTCCCATCATCCTGATCGCTACCCCCATCCTGCTGCCCATCGCCACCTCCATCGGCATCGATCCCATCCAGTTCGGTATCATCGTGGTTCTGAACTGCGGCATCGGTCTGCTGACTCCTCCCGTTGGCTCCGTTCTGTTCATCGGCTCTGCCGTTGCAAAGCGTCCCATGGAGAAGGTAGTCAAGGCGACCCTGCCGTTCTACCTGTGTATGTTCATTGCACTGCTGCTGCTGACCTACATCCCCGACATCAGCCTTGCAATCCCCAAGCTGCTGGGCGGCTATGTAAGCCCCATTGCAAACCCGCTGGGTCCTGTGTTCATCCACTAAGCGCAGCATAAGGGAAACCCCTTGCATCTTTAAGACCGGAGCCTGTCAGCCCTTTGGACTGCGGGCCCCGGTCTTTTTTGCGTGTGCACCAAAATGCGGACAGCTTGCACGGCGGGGAACACTATGATACAATAAAATGTATAGAAGTTTGGAAGGGGAGAGAACACTATGGAGCAAAAACGCCTGTGTCCGTTCTGCATGGGGGAACTGCCGCCTGCGGCGACCGTCTGCCCCCATTGTGGGAAGATCTTAGAGGGATGCAACCCGGCGGGCTGTCTGCCGGTGGGTACGGTGCTGGCCGGGCGCTACACGGTGGGCGAGATGCGCAGTCTGGACGGCGAGGGCGTGCTGTACAGCGGCGTGGAGAATCTGGGTGCTTTCCGGGTGACTATCAAAGAGTACCTGCCCGTCACCCTTTCTGCGGAGCGGGGTGCGGACTGCGTCCTGCGCCCCAAGCAGGGCAGTGAAGTGCTGTTCAAGACCACCCGCATGGACTTTGCAGACCTGTACCGCGCCATCCAGCGCATTACCCCCGCCAGCGGTCTGGAGGCCGTGCTGGACGTGGTGGAGGCCAACAACACCGTGTATGCGGTGCTGGAAAACTTAGGCGGCACCCCGCTGGAGCAATGGCTGGAAAATCGTCCCGCTCCGGTGCAGGCAGAGGAGGCCTGCGCCATGCTGCGCCCGGTGTTTGAGGGCGTGGCGGCCATGCACAAGGCAGGGCTGGTGCACCGCGGCATCTGCCCGGAGAATATCCGGGTAATGTCGGATGGCCGCTGTCGTCTGGCCGGGTACGCCACCGTGGGTCTGCGCACCGCAGGCAGCGGTCTGCACGAGCAGCTGTACGAGGGTTACTCCGCGCCGGAGCAGTATACTACCGCCGAGTTTGAGGGGCGCTACACCGACGAATACAGCCTTGCCGCCGTCTTTTACCGCATGGTGTGCGGGCAGGCACCCATGCCCGCTGCCCAGCGTGTGGTGTCGGACTCTAACCCCCGGGCACGCACCGTAGAGCCTGCCGTACCGGCCTATGTTTCCGATGTATTGCAGCTGGGGCTGCGGCTCAAGGTCATGGAGCGCATCCAGACCGTGCCGCAGCTGTATCAGGCGCTTTCTTCCAAGGAATATACCGCCGAGCTGACCCGCACCATGAAGCCGGAGACCCCGATGCATCCGGCGCGGACAGAGCAGAGCGGGCAGGGCAGGGAACACCTGCTCAGTTTGAAAGGGCTGCTGGCGGGCATTCTGATCCTGCTTTCCGTTTTGATCTTGCTCACCCTGTGGGGCATCGTGAGCAGCAAGGAGGAACAAACTCCCTCTTCGGAGCCGAGCTCGGAAGCTGCCAGCAGCGAGGAAATGAAGCCCCAGAACCTTGTGCCCAACTTTGTGGGCATCGACTACGAACAAATCAAGAATAACCGCGAGTACACCAGTATGTACCTGTTCCGGGCGGTGCTGGAGTACAGCGATACCGTGCCTTCCGGGCAGATCATCCGGCAGGAGCCGGAGGCCGGCGAGGTGATGGAGAACGGCGAGGTGATCCAGATCGTGGTCAGTCAGGGCCCGGAGAAGGTGGAGATGCCCAAGATCGTCGGTGCATCGCAGGATAAGGCTATTGAGATCCTGAGCAGCCGGGGGCTTGTGGCCAGCTGCTTTATGGTGGTGAATGATGGCTCCTACGCTACGGGCTGTGTGGTCTCTGCCAGCGAGGAAGAGGGCGCCATGGTCACGGTGGGCACGGTGATCACTGTGTATATCGCCGCAGACCCCAGTGTGCAGATCACTGCCACCCCGGAGGAGCCTGCCGCTACCGAGCCTACCACCCCGGAAACGCCCCCGGAGGGCAGTACAGAGCCGGAATACGATACCAATTAAACAGCATACAACAAAAGCAGAAGCGGGAGCCTTGAACGGGCTCCCGCTTCTGCTTGTTTAGGATAGGAAAGAGAATGGCAAATTAAAGGTTCGAGTAGCCCATTAGGCAGCGGTCCACCTCGGCGGCGCAATCGCGGCCCTCGCGCAGACCCCACACCACAAGGCTCTGGCCGCGGCGCATATCGCCGCAGACGAACACCTTGTCCACGTTGGTCTTAAAGCTGTGGTCGGCTACATTGCCCCGGGCGGTCAGCTCCACCCCAAAGGCATCGGCTGTGTAGTTTTCGCAGCCGGTAAAGCCTGCGGCGATAAACGCCAGCTGGCAGTCGTAGGTAAATTCCTTGCCGGTGGGCACCATGCTGGTGCGGCCGGTCTCGGGGTCGCGCTCCGGCTTCAGGCAGCTGATGACGGCACCGGTCAGGTTACCGGCCTCGTCCTTCAAAAACTCCTTGACGGTGGTCTGGTACACGCGCGGGTCCTTGCCGAACTTGGCAATGCACTCGGTCTGGCCGTAGTCCACCTTCAGCACCCGGGGCCACTCCGGCCACGGGTTTGCGGCGGTGCGCTCGACAGGGGGCTGCGGCATCATTTCCAGTGCCATCAGGTCGGTGCAGCCCTGCCGAAGGGCAGTGCCCTGACAGTCGTTGCCGGTGTCGCCGCCGCCGATGACCAGCACATTTTTGCCGGCTGCGTTGATGGCCTTGCCGTCTGCAAAACCCGAGTCCAACAGGCTCTTGGTCACGCTGGTCAGGTAGTCCACCGCAAAGTGCACGCCCTTGGCGTCCCGGCCGGGCACGTTCAAATCGCGGGGCTTTTTTGCGCCGCAGCACAGCACCACGGCATCAAAATCTGCCAGCAGCTGCTCGGCGAGCACGGCACCGCCCACATCCATGCCGGTGCGGAACACAACACCCTCGGCCTGCATCAGCTTGACCCGGCGCTCGATGACCGCCTTATCCAGCTTCATGTTGGGGATGCCGTACATCAGCAGACCGCCCACACGGTCGGCGCGCTCAAACACCGTAACGGCGTGGCCGCGCTTGTTCAGATACTCGGCCACCGAAAGCCCCGCAGGGCCGCTGCCCACCACGGCAACGCTCTTGCCGGTGCGGGTCGGCGGCGGGGTGGCGGTCAGCCAGTTCTTGGCGTAGGCTGTCTCAATGATGGCGTGCTCGTTTTCGCGCACGGTGACGCTGCTGCCAGTCACATCCCCGCAGGTGCAGGCGGCCTCGCACAGGGCGGGGCACACCCGGCTGGTAAACTCCGGGAAGCGGTTGGTGGCCATCAGGCGGTGGAGCGCAAGCTCCCACTTGCCGTGGTACACCAGATCGTTCCACTCCGGGATGAGATTGTTCAGCGGACAGCCGGAGGCCATGCCGCCGATTATCATGCCCGCCTGACAGAAGGGCACGCCGCAGTCCATGCAGCGGGCGGCCTGCGTCTGCTGCTGCTCCCGCGAGAGCCAGATGTGGAACTCGTTAAAATTTTCAAGGCGTTCCAGCGGCGCAACGTCCGTGCTGGTCTTGCGCGCATAATCCATAAATCCTGTTGTCTTACCCATGCTGCTGCCCCTCCTTACTTATGCTTCTGCACTGCATAGAATGCTTCGATCTGTGCCTGCTCGCCGTCCAGACCACGCTCCTCTACCGAGGCGATGACCCGCAGCATGCGGTCGTAATCGTAAGGCAGCACCTTTTTGAATTTGGGCAGGAACGCGCTGAAATTGTCCAGAATTTCCTTGCCGCGCGGAGAGCCGGTGGCCTCCACATGGGCGCGGATCAGCTCCTTCAGGGTGGCAACATCGTACTTGTGCTCCACCGGCTCAAGGCTGACGGCCTCCTTGTTCACGCGCTGGTAGAAGTCCCAGTTTTCGTCCAGCACATAGGCAATGCCGCCGGTCATACCGGCTGCAAAGTTCTTGCCGGTCTGTCCCAGCACCACCACGGTGCCGCCGGTCATGTACTCGCAGCCGTGGTCGCCCACGCCCTCTACAACGGCGGTCGCGCCGCTGTTGCGCACGCAGAAGCGCTCACCGGCCACACCGGAGATGAACGCCTTGCCGCTGGTAGCGCCGTACAGCGCCACGTTGCCGGTGATGATGTTCTCCTCGGGCTTGAAGTCGATGCCCTGCGGCGGGCGCACCACGATCTTGCCGCCAGAAAGGCCCTTGCCCATGTAGTCGTTGCAGTCACCCACCAGCTCCAGCGTCAGGCCATTGGGGATAAAGGCACCAAAGCTCTGGCCGCCTGCACCGTTGCAGTGCACGGTGTACACATCGTCCGGCAGGTCGTTGCCGTATTTGCGGGTGATCTCGCTGCCAAAGATGGCACCAAAGGCGCGATCCACGTTGGAAACATTCAGGCTGACGCTCTGGGGAGCCTTGCTGCCCAGCTTGAACTTCTTCATCAGCACCTTCATGTCCAGCGTGTTTTCCAAGTGGAAGTCGTAGCTGTCCTCCTTGATAAAGTGGACGTTGCTGTTTGCAATGGCGGGGTTGTGCAGGATGCAGTCCAGATCCAGTTTTGCGGCGCGGCTGCCCGGGGCAGCGGGCTTGACCCGCAGCAGGTCGGTGCGGCCCACCAGCTCGTCCACGGTGCGCACGCCCAGCTTTGCCATGTACTCTCGCAGCTCCTCAGCTACGAAGGTGAGATAGTTGATGATGTACTCCGGCTTGCCCTTGAAGTTCTTGCGCAGCTCGGGGTTCTGGGTGCAGATGCCCATGGGGCAGGTGTCCAGATTGCACACACGCATCATCACGCAGCCCTCTGCCATCAGCAGGGTAGTGCCGAAGCCGAACTCCTCTGCGCCCAGCATGCAGCTGATGGCTACATCCCGGCCGGACAGCAGCTTGGAGTCGCTCTCAATGCGCACGCGGGTGCGCAGACCGTTCAGGATCAGGGTCTGGTGGGTCTCGGCGATGCCCAGCTCCCAAGGCAGACCTGCGTGCTTGATGGAGGTGCGGGGTGCAGCACCGGTGCCGCCGTCATAGCCGGACACCAGAATGACCTGTGCGCCGCCCTTGGCAACACCGGCGGCAATGGTGCCGACACCGGCCTCGCTGACCAGCTTGACGTTGATGTTGGCATTGCGGTTGGCGTTTTTCAAATCGTAGATCAGCTCTGCCAGATCCTCGATGGAGTAGATATCGTGGTGGGGCGGGGGAGAGATCAGGCCCACGCCGGTGGTGCTGTGGCGGGTCTTGGCGATCCACGGATACACCTTGGCACCGGGCAGATTGCCGCCCTCACCGGGCTTTGCGCCCTGTGCCAGCTTGATCTGGATCTCCTCGGCGCTGACCAGATACTTGCTGGTCACGCCAAAGCGGGCAGAGGCCACCTGCTTGATCTTGGAATTGCTCTCGCTGTGGTAACGCTCTTCGGGCTCGCCGCCCTCGCCGGTATTGCTGCGGCAGCCCAGACGGTTCAGGGCAATGGCAATGGTCTCGTGTGCCTCACTGCTCAGTGCGCCGTAGCTCATGGCAGCGCCCTTGAACCGCTTGACGATGCTGGAGACCGGCTCTACCTCCTCCAGCGGGATGCCGCCGTCTGCGGCGTAGTTGAAGTCCAGCAGACTGCGCAGATGCACGCCCTCGGCGCCCATGTTGTCCACCGTCTGGGTGAACTGCTTGAAGGTGTCGTAATCGCCGGTGCGGCAGGCTTTCTGGAACAGGTGGATGGTCTGGGGGTTGAACAGGTGCTCTTCCTTGCCGCTGCGGAACTTGTGGGCACCGCTGTCGGCAAGCTCCATGTTGATATCCAGCCCCAGCGGGTCAAAGGCGGTGTTATGCAGCGCCTCCACATCGGCCTGAATGTCTGCCATGCTGATGCCGCCCACGCGGCTCACCGTGCCGGTGAAGTATTTGTCGATGACCTCCTTCGAGATGCCCACAGCCTCGAAGATCTGGCTGCTCTGGTAGCTCTGGATGGTGGAAATGCCCATCTTGGAGGCGATCTTCACGATGCCGTTGAGGATGGCGTTGTCGTAGTCCTGCACAGCGGCGTAATAGTCCTTGTCCAGCAGACCCTCGTCGATCAGCTGCCCGATGGTCTCGTGTGCCAGATAGGGGTTGATGGCGCAGGCACCGTAGCCCAGCAGGGTAGCAAAGTGGTGCACCTCCCGGGGCTCGGCGCTCTCCAAAATCAGCGCCAGCGCGGTGCTCTTTTTGGTGCGGATGAGGTACTGGGACACTGCCGACACCGCCAGCAGGCTGGGGATGGTTACATGGTATTCGTCCACATCCCGGTCGGACAGGATGATGATGTTCGCACCCTCCTTGTAGGCGCGGTCCACTTCCAGAAATACCCGGTCGATGGCCTTTTCCAGACTGGTGTTCTTGTAGTAGTTGATGGATACCGTAGCCACCTTGAAGCCCGGCACGTTCATGTACTTGATCTTCAACAGGTCAGTGTTGGTCAGGATGGGGTTATGCACCTTGAGCACCTTGCAGTTCTCCGGCTTATCCTCCAGCAGATTGCCGTGGGCACCAATATAAACGCTGGTGGAGGTGACTACCTTCTCCCGGATGGCGTCAATGGGCGGGTTCGTCACCTGCGCGAAACGCTGCTTGAAGTAGTTGAACAGCGGGGGATGCTGGCTGCTGAGCACAGCAAGCGGGGTGTCGGTACCCATGGCACCGGAGGGCTCTGCGCCCGCCCGCGCCATGGCAAGGATCATGGTGTTCACGTCCTCGTACTTGTAGCCGAACACCTTCTGCAGCCGGGTCAGCTGCTCGCCGGTGTAGCTTTCCACCTTCACGTTGGGGATCTTCAGCCCGCTCAGCTGCACCAGATTGCGGTCGATCCACTCGCCGTAGGGCTCGCGGCTGGCGTAAAGCTCCTTCAGCTTTTCATCGTCCACCACCTCGCCCTTGACGGTATCCACCAGCAGCATCTTGCCGGGACGCAGGCGCTCCTTGACCAGAATATTCTCCGGGTCGCATTCCAGCACGCCCACCTCAGAGGACAGGATCATGCGTCCGTCTTTGGTGATGTAGTAGCGGCTGGGGCGTAGACCGTTGCGGTCCAGTACTGCGCCCATCACATCGCCGTCCGAGAACAGGATGGCGGCGGGGCCGTCCCACGGCTCCAGCATGGTGGCGTAGTACTGGTAGAAATCCCGCTTTTTCTGGCTGATGTTCTTGTTGTTCTCCCACGGCTCGGGGATGGTGATCATCACAGCCAGCGGCAGATCCATACCGTTCATCACCATAAACTCCAGAGTGTTATCCAGCATGGCGGAGTCCGAACCGGAGGTGTTGATGATGGGCAGGATCTTGTTCATATCGTCCTGCAGAATGGGGCTGGAGATGCTCTCCTCACGCGCCAGCATGGCGTCGGTGTTGCCCTTGATGGTGTTGATCTCGCCGTTGTGCAGGATAAAGCGGTTGGGGTGTGCACGCATCCAGCTGGGGTTGGTGTTGGTAGAAAAGCGGCTGTGCACCATGCCGATGGCGGATTCATAATCCGGGTCCTGCAGATCAGCGTAGAAGCGGCGCAGGTCGTGCACGAGGAACATACCCTTATACACGATGGTGCGGCTGGACAGGCTGGGCACATAGGTGCCGTTGCTGGCCTGCTCGAACACGCGGCGCACGATGTACAGGCGGCGGTCAAACTCGATGCCCTTGCTTACCTTGGCAGGCTTTTTGATGAAGCACTGCCAGATGGCGGGCATGCAGTCCCGCGCCTTCTGCCCCACGGCATCGGGGTCTACGGGCACTTCGCGCCATGCCAGAAACTCCAGTCCCTCCTTGCGGGTGACCACCTCGAACAGCTTCATGGCCTGTGCCCGCAGGTGCTCGTTCTGGGGGAAGAAGAACATACCCACGCCGTACTCCCGCTCGTTGCCCAGCCGGATGTTCAGCTCCTCGGCCACCTTGGAGAAGAACTTGTGGCTGATCTGCAGCAGGATGCCCACGCCGTCGCCGGTCTTACCCTCGGCGTCCTTACCGGCGCGGTGCTCCAGCCGCTCTACGATGGACAGTGCATCGTCCACCGTCTGGTGGCTTTTACGTCCCTTGATGTCCACCACAGCGCCGATGCCGCAGGCATCGTGCTCGAACTGTGGGTCGTACAGACCAAGGGTGGTTTTCTGCTCTGTAAAGTTTTCCATAGTCTTTCCCATCCTTTTTACTTGTTTGCTTACCGGGGGCTGCGGCACCCTCCGCAGCTTTTTATCCCCTGCAAAAAGAAAAAAGCGCCCCGCAAGGGCATAGGATGCCCCTGCGGAACGCCTTTGTTCCGATATCTGATATTATACAGATTCCTGAAAAATCTTCAAGTGACAGCTGCACCAAATATGCTACACACATTGCGCCGCTTCTTGTGCGAAACGCCGCGAGCCCCCGCAGCTGTGCGCGGTATACAAGCAAAACCGCCGCACCCGGCGTTGTGCACGCGGGTACGGCGGTTTGGAGGAATTTGCCCTGAGTGATGCGGAACACTCAGGACTCAGGAATGCTTTGATTTGCGGGTTTGTTGCAAAATAACCAAACGAAACCTCACCCGCCCAGAATGGACTGCAGGTCGGCTTCCGGGGTGGCAATGGGCTTGAGGCCGTACCGTTCCTGCAGGGTGCGCACCACCCCCGGCGAGAGGAACGGGGGCAGGGTAGGCCCCAGCCGGATGTTCCGGATGCCCAGCGCCAGCAGCGCGATGAGGATGCACACGGCCTTCTGCTCAAACCAGCACAGCACCAGCGAGAGGGGCAGGTCGTTGACGCCGCAGCCAAAGGCGTCGGCCAGCGCCAATGCGATGCGGATGGCGCTGTAGGCGTCATTGCACTGGCCCACGTCCAGGATGCGGGGCAGGCCGGTGCCCGGCACGGTGCCAAGGGGCAGGTCGTTCAGGCGGAACTTGCCGCAGGCCAGGGTCAGCAGGATGGTGTCGGGCGGGGTAAGGCGGGCAAACTCGGTGTAGTAGCGGCGGCTGGGCCGGGTACCGTCGCAGCCGCCCACCAGAAAGAAGTGCCGCAGCTTACCGTCCCGCACCGCCTGCACGATCTCGTCCGCGTGCTGCAGCACGGCGGTGCGGGCAAAACCGGTGGTCACCGTGGAGCCGCCGTTCAGGCCGGGCAGCAGGGTGTCCTGCGCGTAGCCGCCCAGCTCCAGCGCCTTTTCGATCACTGGGGAAAAGTCGCGCCCTTCGTCGATGTGGGGCACGCCGGGGTAAGCCACCACCGAGGTGGTGAACACCCGGTCGGCGTAGCTGGCGCGCAGGGGCATGATGCAGTTGGTGGTGAACAGGATGGGCGCGGGGATGTCCTCGAACTCCCGCTGCTGGTTCTGCCATGCGGTGCCAAAGTTGCCCTTGAGGTGGGGGTAGCGGCGCTTCAGCTCCGGGTAGCCGTGGGCGGGCAGCATCTCCGAGTGGGTGTAGACGTTGACGCCCCGGCCTGCAGTCTGTTCCAGCAGCTGCTGTGCGTCGTAGAGGTCGTGGCCGGAAATCACGATGAACGGCCCCTTTTCAATGGTCAGGGGCACCTGCACCGGTTCCGGATCGCCAAACGCGCCGGTGTTGGCCGCGTCCAGCAGCTCCATGCAGCGGTAGCTGGCTTCTCCTGTGGCCTGCACCAGCTGCCACAGGGCGTCGGTGGTCTGGCCGGGGTCGCCCACGGCCTGCAGGGCGGTACAGAAGAACCGGTCCAGCTCCGGGTCGATGCGGCCCAGCACCCGGGCGTGGTAGTTGTAGGCGGCCATGCCCCGCAGGCTGAACAGCACAAAGCATTTCAGGCTGCGCCGGTCGGCATCCGGTTCCCGCCAGAGGGCCTGCATGTCGTAGTCCGGGCCGGTGCCGGGGCTGGCGTCGTGCACCCGGCGGGTCAGCGCGTCCACGGCGGCGGGGTCAAAGTTCACGTTGGTAATGGTGGTGAACAGCCCCTGCATCAGCAGCCGGGCCTGTTCCGGGGCCGGGCCGCGCCCCGCCACGATGAGCTGCCCGGCAAACGCGATGAGCGCCCCGGTGAGCCGGTCCTGTGCGGCGGCTGTCTCGGCCGACTTGCCGCACACCCCCGCTGCGCCGGTGCAGGCGGTGCAGCCCGCCGCCTGCTCACACTGAAAACAAAACATCTGCTCGTCCATACAAAACTCCCTTTCTGCCATAAGATACTGCCAGTGTGGGCAGAGCGGGGCGGGGTTATACCAAAAAAGAGCCGCACCCCTGCGGGCGCGGCTCTTGGACGATGCAGTATGACTTAGTAGGTGATGCCCTGTGCCATCATGGCAGTAGCAACCTTCAGGAAGCCGGCGCAGTTTGCACCGACCATCAGGTTGCCCTCAGAACCGGCAGCCACAGAAGCGTCGTAGGAAGCGTGGAAGATGCCCTCCATGATGCCCTTCAGCTTGGCATCCACTTCCTCAAAGCTCCAGCTCAGGCGCTCGGAGTTCTGGCTCATCTCCAGACCGGAGGTAGCCACGCCGCCTGCGTTGGAAGCCTTTGCGGGTCCGTACAGGATGCCGTTGGACAGGTAGACCTCGATAGCCTCCGGGGTGCTGGGCATGTTAGCGCCCTCGCAGACCACGGTGCAGCCGCCCTTTACCAGAGCCTCGGCAGACTCCTTGTTGATCTCGTTCTGGGTAGCGCAGGGCAGGGCGATGTCGCAGGGGACAGTCCAAACCTTGCTGCAATCAGCCACATAGGTTACACCCTCGTGGGTCTCGGCGTACTCCTTGATACGGCCGCGGCGCACTTCCTTCAGATCCTTGACGTAAGCCAGATCAATGCCGTTGGGGTCGTAGACATAGCCGTTGGAGTCGGACATGGTAACCACCTTGGCACCCAGCTGGGTAGCCTTCTCGCAGGCGTAGATAGCCACGTTGCCGGAGCCGGAGATGACCACGGTCTTGCCCTTAAAGCTGTCGTTGCGCATGCACTTCAGAGCCTCGGCGGTGAAGTAGCACAGGCCGTAGCCGGTAGCCTCGGTAC
>ERZ772892.1168-NODE-1168-length-29136-cov-4.821052_pt1 | contig 29136 bp, 50 predicted proteins | sample MGYA00512126_ERZ772892 | MGnify/ENA primary metagenome ERZ772892 (study PRJEB29015, sample SAMEA2737697) | human gut metagenome | biome: human gut; feature: human-associated habitat; material: faeces | place: China | collected 2012 ... | reverse complement strand
TTGCCCATCCTCTCATAAAGATAGGTGGATGTTCTCTATGCCTAGGTTGCAATATGACGATAAATTCCGTATTACGTTTTACCATAATAATTCCTCCAATCTTAAAATGAAATTGCTATTTCTTACCACTTAATTTCTTTTACCATAGCTGTGTAGTATGGTTCAACAATGCTCACAAAAACCAATGTTGCATGTTCTAACGGTTCATATAATACACACTCAACTACTACTTCTATTTCTTTCCATTCAGACGCTTTCATAGAAACCCTGTCATCTTTCCGTGGTGTAAAATCAAGAATTCCTAAATTGCATTTTGTTGTTTTATCAATCACAAAAATATTATTCATTTCCATCACTCCAATCTATGCTTCATAATCAAATTCGCTTAATCCACCACTTGCAAATACATATTCTGCTACATCTGGAACAAATATCATAAGATTATCAGGATATTTTCTTTCATCCTTAATTGCAAAATATCCTCTTTCTTTTACATCATCATCTTCAAAGTAATAACCCAAAATCATTTCTATTAAATTTTTCATTGATGTTTTTGGCTCGTATTCCTGTTCTCTGATCCATGCAGCTATATAATCGTAATCGCACCATTTTTCTTTTGGATATGTGCTATAATCTTTTTCCTCTGTCCATTCACCTGTCCACTGATCTACCATACTTATACCTCTTTGTAATCTTCCAATAGCTCATTTAAGTTACCTTTTCTCCACCGATGAAGTTTTCCATCGCCAGTATAATTTCTAACAACTCCAACCTTATGACCTGCAACTTTCTGATCGTGCTGTATATACTGACGAACAGAATTATGATGATGTCCATCATTATGCACTTCTATGTACTTTTGTTTATTTCGCTTGTTTTGATATATCATTACTTCCATATTAATATCCCTCCAATCTTTTCCTTCCACCATTTTTCTGTTCCAATGCAGTCGGATTTAAGCCATACAAATCCTTTTTGAAACAGTTCATCATATCTTTTTGCCCATCTGCTCTTTGGTATCAAAAAATTCTTCGTATTCTAAATTGCCTTTATTTACACCAGACAGCTTATATAGTACACCATAAGCCTAACTCATTCATTACTTGATAAATTCCCTTTTGTAATAAAGTACCTGCATATTTATCTACATCATCTTCAGTAAAGCTATCATTTTCCTCAAAAATATCATTAATTTTTTGGCACAGATTACCCAACTCTGTTTTCTGTTCTTCTGTTAATTTGTTTAGTAAGTCTTCCATTTAATCACTCTCCCTTCAAATTAGGACATAAGCCAAGACCACCATCAATTCTAGGTACTCTTCTATATGCTTCTCTGTGTGGGCACTCTTCTCTTTTGCACTCTGGACAGTAACATTTCTTGTATTCTTCGTAGCTCATTTTCCAATTTGTTTCTTCTACAAATCTTTCTCTTGTTATCATACTAATCGCTCTCCCTTCAACTCAGCATAACCACCATCAAAATTTTGTTTCCAACTTCTGTATATTCCGTTTGTATCTCTAAACTCTAAGTAATATGCATCTCTCCAATCCCAAGGCTCTTGCCATGCAATTTCTGCAATCTCACAAACAATTCCTTGAACATGAACAACATCACCAGGTTTTAAATCTCTCATACTAATCACTCTCCTTTTAATGCTTTTTGTACTTTCTTATTGAAATCTCCGTACTTCGCTTTCCATTCAGCAATCATTTCTTCTGTAGGTTCGCCAATCAAGTTGTATCTTTCTTGTCTGTATTCTTCTGGATTTTCACAACACTCCATTACAAATACTGCATTTCCACTATTACTTGCATCGCAACCAAAACCTCCAGTTGCAAGCACAAGCTGATACTTTGCTTCTATAAATTCTGGTTTGAAAAAATCTGGTTTAATTACTACCAACTTGCCTTCAATATTGTCACTTAATGGTTTACATTCGCTTTTATCAATTATTGTTTTCATATTTTGTACCTCCTTCACCCAATCTGGTTCATATCCTCTTGATTCCCACATCATCACATCAACCTTATATCCTTCGCTTTCTGGGAATTTTTCTTTTAGCAATTTATAAATCACTTTTGCTTCCCCCGGATACGTAAGATGTCCTTGCTCTGTTGCAAATAGGTATTTACCATCTTTTGATACAGTAATTTTTGTATAATCAACCATTTTATTTTCCTCACTTTCTATCCTGAAACAGTTCTTTCCTTTGGTTTACGCAACCTCTTTTATTTCCTTTATTGTTTCTTTCCAACAGCTACCAATCAATCCATAAACTTCATCAATGTCATATCCATGCATTTTACATCCCTCGACACAAAAGATTGCGTATTTAATAGGTAGTTTTACATCTTTATCCAACTCTATTTCTAATACAGAACCACCGCCAGACCAAGGATCATATAATCCGCACATAGTTTCCTTTCCAAGAACCATGTAAGATTTTGAATTTTCATTCTTTCGTGGATCATATTTTCCCTTTTCGTCATACTCTTTGTTCTGTAGTTCGATTAAGTCAAATAAATCAAATAACGGCATTTTTACAAGAAACGTTACAGTTGCCATATGTGACGGAAGATTTTCAAATTCCTGTATGCAGCTTTCAATAAATTTGTCTTTATTCTTATCTCTATCTACATAATATCCGTCATCCCTATGTACTTGTTTGCAAGCCTTTCTTAACGCAGTTGCTTTACCTTGTGTTTTTGCTAACCACAGCATAGATGACTCTTTATCAATACTTCCATCTCCTGAATTTCCATACCAATTCAGAACATTATCGCAAACGCAATCGTAATTCCAATTACCACAATCCACCATGATATTTACTTTGACTTCATTATTGAAATCCTCTGCGCTGTAATAAAAATATGTATTTTCTTTTACATATTCCCATATCTCATCAAAATTATCTGTAAAATACTCTTCCTCTTCATCTGTCAGTTTTTTACGAATATCCTTTTCAAGTTCATCTTCTCCATACTCCATCGCATAATCCATAGCCCAATCAGCTAATTCATCATTAAAAGCCTCCCTTGGATTGTCATGCTCAAATATCTCTTTTAAAAATCTATCAGAAAGTTCTCTTTCTCTGTAGTCAGTATAAATTTCGATGCCACCATCTTCATTTACACCCCACATTTTCTTTAATATTTCATCTATTCTGGTTTTTAATATTTCCATTGTCATATCAATCAACCTCGCTTTCATAAGCACTAATGTCAATTCTACCTAACTTAAAATTTAAGTTTTTACTCCAATTTAAACTACCTGACTTTACAGGTGAATCTTCATAATCGCCATAGATATTTGCCTTATATACATTCCATCTTGCACCATCTACATGTAATACTGAATAAATCAATTTGTCGTTTTTATAGAAGTCATAGCAGCTACAATCAATATCAAGATAATATTTATATCCGTTTTCATCCTCTGTATTGATTGCAAAGTCTTCTCTATTCATCCGTGATATTCTTGATTTGCCTATCAGTTCTGCTTTGATCTCGTCTGGAATATCTTCAATCTTGTCTAACATGCTTGAATCAATGAACACAGACTTCTTTTCTTTTCGTTCATACAAATTCGGGAACTTCTTTCTAAACCGTGCTGCCGTTCCGCAAATATATTCATATCCGTTCATTTCGTTCTCCTTCCTAATAAATAAGACAGACACATTTGTTTGCGTCTGCCTTATTATTCTCTGTATTACTCTTCTACTTCACCAAATTCTGCAATATAATCTTCTGCACCTGCATAACGTTCCATCCATTCTTTTGCTTCATTTTCACTTAATGGAACAAACTCACTACCGCCACTACTTCCATTACTTCCACACGATCTTGCGTATTTACTCAACGCTCCACCCATTCCGTACAGGAAATATTCACCTGTTTTCTTTTTGTAAAGTGTTTCTTCGCAATAATTAAAATCACCAAAATTATATGAATTACTCCATGTTACGACCTCTTTTGCTGTTTCTGTATTATACATTTTCCCATTAATAATTTTCTTCATAGTTATCACCTTTTATCTTTTTAAAATTTCACTGTAAATTACAATTTCATTACCAACCACTAATATGTAATCCTTTATCAGTATAAATCCTAACCCATTTATATTTATTGTCTAAGTCATTATCTATACAATATTGAACTGCATCGTCTTCTGTTGGAAATTCTTTTGATATCTGTATAAAATCTTCACTAATATCATTCCTAACTCTTACATTAAAAGATTTTGCTGTCTTCTCTGCAATGGAGTTAAGGCTTTCTATATGCTCTCCTTCCATAGCAAATAACATTGGTTGATAATCTTTATCATGATTATGTCCGTTTGTTCTTTTCATCATTTTTCATATGACATATTTATTACACCTACATTTCTTCATTATTATATGTATAATCAAAATCTCCATATTTTAATTCAGACTTAATAATATCCATTGTTTCTGTTTCCCAATCCTGCCTGAATAGTTTTGCCTGTTCTTTTGGAGTATTTTCTTTGTCAACTAACTTAAATTTTCCATCAACATAGTCATATCTTGTAGTAACAGGTTTATATGCCATATTACCTTCTTCAATCTCTTTCGAGATTTTCATCTTTAACTTCTGTTGAGATGTGCCAATGAATAAAAGTTCCATACTTGAATACTCTTTCCATTCATTGCAGCTATGTAAATAATATATTTGTTTTGCCATATAATCACACTCCTATCTGCTCCATTGACCAACTTTATTTCCGTTTATGTCAATGATGCTTCCGCTTGTTGCACCATCTTCAAGTTCTCTGCAAATACCTTCAAGTAATCTTTTGCATTCTATAGCTTCATCAAATTCACTTGACTCACCTGTAAATGGATCACAAAATGCTGCATTCCCAGTTTTAATTTCAATTTTCAACATAATTCTTTACCTCCTTAATCAAAGCAATCTCTTAATATTGCCATTTCTGAATTCCATTCCTGTCCACAACAATATTCAACTCTGTCTCTTTCAAAACTGTAATAAAGTCTGTTTAAAATTCCACAAGATTCAACATAATTCATACTTGCATTCATAATTCTCTGTCTACGTCTGCCTCTTGCTGTATTCGCAACATATTCTCTGAATAACTTGAATAATTCATATCTTGTATCATCATCAATATCTTTCCATCCATCAACTTTTGATACATATCTTCCATCTAACACATTCTTGCAACTTAACTGTTCTGCGTCATTATATTTTTCAAACATACTAATCAATCTACCTTTCCATGTATAACAAACTTGTCATAATTCCCCTCAATGCACACCAACACTGTTCTGCATTCATATATCCAATTAACGAACCAGTATCTTTCTTTATGTGGAATTGATTACCACCTTCAATACTGATTACTACAGATATTTCCGTTTTGTTTACTGCATTGATAGCACTGATTTCTCTATCAATCTTTTCACACAGTTCTTTTTCTCTTTTGCTTAAATATCCTGTAACTCCGTTATCCCATTTGATATTTAACATCTATACCATCTCCTTATCTCACATATGGAATATCTTTTCCATGCATATAATTTTCACCTCTAAAACAATCACCACAGTATTCCCAAATTCCTTCATCTACCTTTTTAAATGTGGAATATGTTGTTCTGCTCTCTCCGTTTTCATCAATTCTGCTTGAACATGGCTCGCCAATCTGTGAACAATCACTTCTCATACAAGCTGGTGGTAATAAATCCATAAAGGAATCAATCATATCCTCTGTGAAATACTCACCAACTTCATGTGCATCAAGTCCAAAATAGTGTTCTTTATCTACAACTTCCTTTCCTTTGTACATTTTAGATTCACTTAATGGAACACCATCATATTCGACTTCTTCAATTACCAAGGTATCATTGAACCATGTATATGATTCATAATGCTTTTTATAAACTTCTGCTGCTTTGCGTGTTTGGAAGATTTGCGGATTACCTGCTGATAATCTATATTTTCCTTTGTGATAATACACAACTTCATATCCTTTGAGTCCTTTTATCCATCCTGGAATATCAGTTTCGATTACATAACCTTTATCAACTGACCATTCGGTTGCTTCATAATCATATTCATCTACAGGCTCACCAACTGTTTTATGCTTGTAACTTGCACACTCTTCTTTGCCTTTTTCTGTAAGTACAAAATGTTTTCCCTTGTCTGCTTTGTACCAATTATTCCGTAATTCCATAATTCATTTCCTCACTTTCTTGTAAAAAATAGGCAGCTAGGTATTTATTCTCCTAACTGCCTTTGCGATTGCTATAAATTTATTGCGTTTCCATCTTCATCATATTCAATCGGTGCAATGTGAACCGCATAACCGATTTCTTTTTCTTTGTCGTAAATTTCCATTGTACCACCTGCACAAAATTCAAACGAGAACCGCTTATCATCCGATTCAAGTAATTTAATCAAATGATTCGTAAGTTCATTTAAGTTCCATGCATCTTCTTTTGATTTTTCAATACTTGTCATTTTGCTTCACTCCTTATCATAAATCTCTAACTTATGCAACAAATCAAACATTGCTACATATCTACCCTGATTCCGTTCTTTTAGTTTATCATTGTCGTTCTGCATTGCATCATCATAATCTTTATTTACTTTTCTAAATTCCTCTGAAATAATCTCAAGAATTTCATCCTTTGTCTTGCTACATGTATATTTTGCCATTTCTCTTCACCTCTTCCTTGTAAATCTTAGTTTCATTACTTAAATTATTTTAATTCCGATTATTTTCATATTGAATTTATCTTGCATTACATCCCCATATACAAACGGTTCACCAAAATCATCTGATGCAATTGAAAAAGGAGTAATATGATATTTTTCAGGTTCTGCCTTCGCAAGATTTTCTCTTTCTTCCCATATTTTATTTTTCTTTGCTGCTGATATAGAATGGAATAATTCTGGAACATGTCTAACTACATCGTAAATCGGATTAAAGGATGAACCGTAGTTGTAGTCAAATCCATAATATGTCTGAATCATATACACTTTGTCATTATGAATAGTCTCGACTTCTGATTCAAATACTCTATCAAATTTGCTCAACTTCGTTTCATCTAATGATGCTTTCCACACGCCTTTTCTATTTTTACCGCAATATATTTTCATAATATTAATCTCCAATCTTCTAATGAAATGCGAATTTCTTACTTGTGCCACTCTTTTTCAAATTTAGTTCCCTTCCAATCTAACCCATCAATCAGATAATTGGATAACTCGTCAAGTACATCGTCGGGTGTTTCATTGATGAATCTATTCATATTTACTGTAGTTCTGTCGTGTGTATATTCATCAATAAAGTCCATGATTTCCTTTACTGTAATATCCGTTCTCTGAATTTTATAAAAATCAGGATACCATCTATCAGAAAATCTGCCGTTAAAGTAGTCTGTTGCATACTGACCTGTTTTCATAGGAACTTTAATCCCGTGACTGTAAAAAATTTCTTCTACTGCCTTTTCTTTCTCATTTTCCTTAAATGTATCTGTATTGATTACTTTATCTTCGTATGAAGAAAAATCTGCCGAATACATTTCATAACAATCTTTTGATGGATCGTCCCAATCAGGCGAAATATTTGCACCAATCAGAGTTGCATTTCCACATGCTGCACAAATAAGAAGGAAGTTTTTATCAGCATCTAATGCCTTTTCAATCCTCTCATTTGGGATAGCATGAATCCGTCCACATTTACAAATTCTAATATCATACTTTCTACTCATATCTTACCTTTCCTTTCCAATGAAACACGCATTTCTATTTCTCTCTTGCTGCATTATTCATAACAATGTCATCAAACCATCTTGCACCAATATTGAATCGTGGTATAACTACAGCCATACTATTTTCCATATCTTCAAGCTTAATTGAAACAATCGTGCAATCATCTGGATATTTATTAGTTCCAGTTAACATATATACATCATTCATTGTTTTTCCCTTGATAATATAAGCCGTTTCACTTTTCATTGGTGTATACTGTTTTACCCAATCAATAAATTCAGATATTGAATCTTCTGCAAGTCCCTCCATTGTAAGAGCTGAACCTAAACTTTTTAATTCTTCTAATGTTGTTAATGTTTTAATTTTCATATTCGCTACTTTTCCTTATGAAATATCCATTTTCTATTCTTCAACCTTAACATTCTCAATATGTTCAATCTCTGGATAACTATCCATATCAATCACATAATCAATGTGATGCTCCCACTTTTTAATTTCTTTTACATCCGCATTATCATTTAAAACAACGGTCATTGTTACTTTTACTTTTTTCATGCTATCACCCTTTACCTTTCATTATGAAATATCTGTTTACTCTGCTATTACATTTATCGAGATAATAAAATCCTTATCTTCCTGCTCATTATCTTTTAGGGACAATTAAATTTCCTGTTAATGTAACTTCGATTCCGTTTTCATACTTTCTAAGACTTCCCTTTTCAACCTCAAAATCATTATATTTAAGAAAAATACTATCTCTCCCATTGTATTCAGCTACAATTTTTCCATCCAACCATACATAGACATTTTCATTTTCGCTTATATATGATAATAAATCATCTAATCGCATAAATTATACCCTTCGCTTTCTTCTGCCGCTTTCAAACTCTCTTCATCTACAATACAGTAACAACCAAGTGCATCTCCAACTCTGTCATTATCAACTCCAAGCGATGTAACAATTTCGTTGAATGTGCCTTCACTATAATCTTCTCTGTATATTTCAAGGTATTTCTGTCCTTTAGTTACATAGTGTTCTTCAGTTCTTCTTCTGAAACAATCTAAAGCATTTTGCAAGCAATCGGCTTTTCTCTTTGCATCATTCCAATAAGTAAAATATGTTCCATGCGCCCACTGCTGATCTTCTGGTTGTGTTGGATCGTAACCACTAACAACCACATACTGAGTATCACTTTCGCTTTGTAGTAAGGCATAATTATCTTTCCGTAATAACTCTGTCCATTTCATGTTCTTACACCTCCTATTCAATCACTTCTACTTCTTCGCTTGATCCTATGAGCATTAAATCTTTCATTGGACAATTTTTATTCAAACAATCTGCCTTAAATATGAATCCATCATTTGATGTACAGATCCATTTTTCTTTCATGTGCTTAAATTTTGTTCCAACTTTAATATTTCTTGTCTGCATAGTTTTATACCTCCACCAAATTGTTCTCTTTTATAAGTCTTTCACGAACCATTCTGTTTAAATCCTTATTGACTGCTATAATTTTATGAGAAGTTCGATTCATGTAAATAAAATGACTTCCCCTACACCGTGTAAATCTATAACCATTCCGTAACAGAATCGGCTCGAATTCTCTTAATTGTTTTGTCTTTCTATATGCCATAATTCATCTATCCTTTCCTTATTATAATGTGTTTGCCCGTATAGCCTGATAGCGCAGCTTAGTTTCATTTTTACCGATGTTTCATATTGATCACTCGCTTTCTAATTGTTTATTCTCTGTCTTATGCAGTCTTTGTCTTTTTAATTGGAACAACTCTAGTTCCAGAAACTTCCCTTGATTGTTCAAGTCCAAGATTTTTAACAACCATATCTTCTGTGTAAAGAGATACAGCAGTTTTCATATCAAGCATTGGATATTTTACAGTTGCCTTTGCCTTTAATCCAACAGGTGTAATCTGTCTAAGTTCTTCAATTAAAAATTCTTTTGTTGCTTCACGGTCATTCGCATAGAGTTTATAAATATCTCTTAATGATCGCATAATATATGTAGAATATCCGTTTGGTTTCCGATCAAATCCAGCTCCTGCACAAATATCAAATACATATTCAGCAGCTTTTCCGTTGTCTAACTTGCATAACCGCAATGTCTCTGTATACGAACCAAGAACAGAAGCTTCTCTGTTTCCCTTATTTGCAACATATTCAAAGCCATATTTCTTTCTCATATTCTCCAATGTTTCTGTTGATGGATCGTGTAAAACCATCATTGCTCCATGCTTCTGAATAGGTGTTAAATCTTTTACATCTCTATTCTGGAATGCGTACATTTCAGCCTCAAATTCAAGTCTTTCTTCTGGATCAGTTGGTGCATTTAAGATCATCTGTACTTTCAAATCTTTGTATTTCTTTTTGTTTACAATCTGACTTGCAATCCAACGACCATAACCATCTACAATGTATACTTTACCTTCTTCCCAATGCGGAACGCCCATAAGTGGCATAAGTTTCCGTTCATCCCAATTCCGTACAAGATACTGAAGATCTCTTTCCGTTCTTTCGTCTGTTTGATACCGTGAATCAACTTCCATTAACTCAACAGGAATTTTAATAATCGCAATCTCTTCATTGATGTCCGTATACATCTTTGTAAGACCTTCTAATTTGTCTACACTTCCTTTTGATCTCTTTCCTGTTACAACTTCAAACATTTTACACATAATTTTTACCTTTACCTTTCTTGTTTTAATTTTTTGCATTAAAATAGCGACTACTTATTTCGCAGTCGCTTTGATTTCTCTTGCCTTTACCATTGCATTATTCATTTCAATACAAATTCCATGACAAGTTCTCCTGTCTCCACATCGCTTACATAGTGAAACGAACAATGTTTCTTTAATTTCCTTTGCCATTTAGACCTCTTCTCTCTCTAAAAGTGTTTCGTAATATTGGCTTTCGCTTTCAAAAAGCTGGTATTTTCCATTGATCCAACCCATATAACCATCCGGTACTTCATATCCTTTCATTTATTTTTCGCCTCTCTTTCTGTTCTCCTTGCTAAATTATTTTCGCTGTCTGGGCAGATTCCCATAGCTAATAATGCATCTTTCGCTGTGCATCCTGTAATAATCGCATAAAATAATGCGTCCCATGATGCCTGATTATCCCGTAATGTTCTTGCCATGATTTTCACTCTCCCTTCTATAACAGTCCACATGCGGCTAATAATTTCTTTGCAAATGGATGCTTGTTTGCTTCCAATTTGCGTTTCAACTCTCTGTTGTAACGCTCCTCAAAATAATCACGCTCTGATTGTGCGATTTCTGCTTCTGGACGATTATCAATAACATCATAACCATCCTTAATGATAATTATCATTTGGCTTTTCTCCTCCTTCTGTACTAAAAAAGCGATGCTAACGTCTGTGCTAACATCGCTTTACTCATGTTGTTGGTTTTGATACCATGGTTTCGTTTTACTTCTGCCCGGACTGAATAGATCCGTGGTGGTCTGCTTGCTTTTGCAATTTCATAATCACAATAAGCATTGTGAATTTGTTTTGCTTTCTCTGACATGGTGATTCCTCCTTATTATTTACCACTCTGCACCGCTATATCTGACCTGTAAGATAATATCATCAGTTACCTTTTCTGTTCCATTACTATCCATGAGCATAGATACTATGTCTCCATCTTCATAGTCTTCACAGCCACGAAATTTCCATTTGTTTCCGCTATAATCCTGTACAGTGACAACGTTTTTCTTTTTGTTTACCTTTGTTACTTTCGCTGTCAAAGGATATGTTTTGTTTTCATCTAAATCTTTAAGATGCGGAAGTTTCTCACAGATTTTTGAATACGAATATCCATCTGCCTTATTGAACTGCTTTGTTGTATCGCCAAGCTCAAAGCAGAGATATCCATATTTGTCATAGAAATAACCAGCAATGTCACAGATTGGAATTGCATTTGTGATACTGATCTGCTTTGGAGTTGAGGCATTGACTGTTTGCATTGACTGTATTGTGCCTACTGTGTAGGATGTAAGGATTGTTGCTGTTGTAAGAATGAGTGATAATAATTTCTTTTTCATATTTGTTCTCCTTTTCTGATTGTTCTTTGGTATAAAAATAGCACCTAGTAGTTAGGTGCTTGGTTGCGTTATATTTGACGCAGTTACATTGTTTTTAGTTTCGCTTGAAGTTCAGCTATTTGAGCTTCTATGGCTTGTTTTTCTTCATTTGCCTTTTCGTATTCTGCATCTGGTATCCATTCCATGATTTCGCTTGGTTGGACTTGGAGATATTCGCAGATACGATTTAGTGTATCTGTTTTGAATACTTCATTTTTGCTTATTTTTGATACAACGTTAGTGCTGATCCCTGTATCTTTGCATAGTTGTGTTTTGGTTATTTTGCGTTCGCTTAAAAGCGTGTCAAGTTTATAATATACTATCATATAATTTTCATCTCCTTATTTATACTCAAAGATAGCATATTATTTGACTTTTTTCAAGTGCTATCTTAATAATGCACACTATAAAAGAGCAGACTATTTGCGTTTGTCTGCTCCTCTAACTGTACACTATTCTTTTATTGTGTCAAGCTCCGTTACATTTACACCCAAAGCGGATAAAATGACTTTTAAATCTCTGTAGCGTGTTTTCATGGATTCATATAACGCACTTTCCTTTTCTGCCATTTTCATCCATTCCTGTAAGCGTGAAAACTCTTCTACGCAAATTTTAATTGTCTCCTGATTATTCATTTCTTCCATCCTTCCACCGCCTTCCTACTTACAGTATAGCGGATTTATTGCGTATTTACAAGTTAGTTTGATTTCTTATTGTTTTTCTTTTCCGGTTCAACATATGTATATTTGTAAGCATCTGTTTTGAGCGCATTCTTATCATTCATAAGCTGTGCAAGTGCTCTCATAAAGCTATTTTTGAATGTAGTCTTAGCCTTATAAGATAAAGCATTACCAGTCTTGAATAGCTGCTTATTGCTACTGTTTTTGTAACCTACTGCTACAGTCATAAAGCTAATAAGTGTAGGTGTAGCCTCAATTTTCTGAGCAGAGAACCACTCTTTTATAGCCTTCTTAAACTCTTCCTCTGATGTGGTGTAAGCAGAGTAAAGTTCATCTGTAATAAGTTCATAGCAAGACTTAATACGCTCATCATAATCATTCTTGAATGCGTCAAACTGCGCCTGATACTTTTCAACATCTGCCAAGTACATAGCTTGAGCCTCAGCGTCATCCTTTTTGAGTTCTGCCCACTCCTGGCTAATCCGTAAGTTATTCTGAAGGATCAACTTTTTGTCTGCCATCTCATTGATTGCAACCCAGAATTTAGCCATAGTTTCAGTAAAGTCTTTTGATGAAGTCATAAACTGAACCTTTACAGATGCTGTGTTAATAGTAGCTTTTTTTGTTGTGTTTTTCATTGTACTCATAATAGTACCTCCTTAGATTTATATAGTTGTAGTGTGATTTTGTTACAATAGGCATATAGCCTTAATACTTGTGTGGGAATCGAACCCAGTACATGCCCTTAATTCTTGCATGGTCACAAGTAGTCCCTAATCCCGTGGATGGATTATCCATACAGACAACGCCTGTCCCTTGCTTTCAAAGGTTTACACGGTTTTGCTAATCTTAAAAAGAACGGTATAAAATATTTAAAATCTTTCACAGTTCAGATAGTTTTTCGAGCATACTCTAAACTTGTCATATACTCCGCTGTGGCAGATTGTGGACTCATATTCCTATACACAGTTACCGTGCACTACTTTTTTGAGATGGGATGGAGAACCCATTCTATAACAAGCCTATGTACTATCATAGTTTAGTTACTTTCAATATTTGTTTGTCAAGGTACAAGTTTTTGCTCAAGTCCACGGATGGACTATTGCGGTTGTATCAGTTCCCACGGATGGAAAAAGATAAAATTTTTGTGGAATTTTTGCATGAAATATGCTAGAATATGTAATGCTAGGTGCTAGCGTGTTCTCATGCTATCCACTATGTAAGGGTGTAAGGTGTGCTAGACTTTGCACCCTATTTTGTCAAGTGATTATTTCCTCTTGACTTGCTTCAAGTATATCATGTTACTTGTTTATTGTCAAGTATTATTTAGGATTGCTTACAAAGAAGTTTAAAGTTTGTTACTTCCTAAGTTATTTACTTGACTTGATACAAGTATAACAGATATTCTTCTACTTGTCAAGAGTCAATTTCTAATTTCTTAAAGATTGTTTGTTCTCTTGACTTGACTATATATTATCATGTTATTTGTCTAAAGTCAAGTATCATTTTTCAAAAAATACGATAAAATTATAACCAAACATATGTTCGAGTATGTTCTGCTCAAACACTCCAGATCTGATTTTATCGAACATTTGTTCTATATGAAAACAGTGTATAATATATATCTATTATCCACTGTTTTTACATAACCCGGGGTAGTTAAAACTAATTAGATGGGCTGGAAATGCAATAAACCTTATAGCTGATTCATCCACACACCAACTCAAAAATCTAACCCTTCCCAATATTCAAAATCCCAACAAAATCAAGCAAAATCTCAATTTCCCCATTTCAAACCAGTTATCGTACCCCATATCGTCAAAACCCACTAAAATCAAGTATTTCACCCACTTCACAACCAAAAAATAAAAATCTCATTTCACCAAAAATCCACCCACAATTCCAAAAACTTCCTTATTTATAGGTACTTTCACCGATAACGATTTTCATCTAATAATCACTCAATTTATCATCCACACCACTAAACAATAACTCACAACACCTTTTTCTAGCCAGAAATCTAATAACTGGACTGTACACAGAATATTTAAATCACATCGCCCTATACTTCCTTGCCTAACAAATTTTACTCATTAAAATTACGTATACAACAGTAAATAGAATGAATATATGCGTAAACATAAAAATAGTCCCTTGATAGGGACGGTATTTCTGACGTTATGAAGAAATAATTTTAGGTAGACTTACCTAAATTCAACCAATAAAAAGGACTATAGCTAATAAAGCTATAGTCCTATAATTCAATTATTTATAGATTATATAGTATTCACGTTTTGAAATATTGTTTCTTTCAATGAAAGTAGCTGCTTTTTCATCAGATATTTTTATTTTTTCATTTGCTGGAACAATAATACAAGTTCTGATCCATTCGTTATATACCACATTTCCATTTGAATCATAATACATTGCATATAAATCAAATGATTGGGTTTTATGATTTGAATTGTTTATAAATGCAATATCTTTTATTATATATCTATCAGAATCTCCAATATATTCATCTGATATATTCATATCTACATCTGTAGGATAATCGCATTTTATCGCACTTTCAATTGTTATATCCATTTGTTGACTATAAATTTTAGAACTAGAACCTTGATTTTCAATATATGCATATAATGGATATGAAATATCGCTATGTGAATTTATTTTAAATGATCTTATTATTTTCGATAGATAATATCCATTATTATCGTGGAACTGAGCATTAAATCTAAGTTGAACGGGAAAATCATTATTATTGTGAAAAATCAGCCTACAAGCTTTACCATTACAAACATTTTCATATTTCTCAACTTCATAAATTATATTATCTTTACCATCTAAATTCTTCACTGTAACAATACACTTTTTATTTATATTTTTATATTTGGCATGAATTTCAGTTTTTCCAGAACTAATACCAGTCACTTTACCGTTTTTATCTACTTTTGCAATATTAGGATTATAAGAATTCCATCTAATGCCCTTTTTAACACCACTTACTTTCAATTTAAAAGTATCACCAACATAAATTGTTTTTTTAGTGTAGTTCAATTTGATTTTCGCTGCTTGTACATTTGAAGGCGAAATAATCGTCAACATCATCACAAATGATAATACAACAGCAAGTGATTTAATAATTTTCTTCATAAACAATTCCTCCTTTAAAATTAGATATATTCATTTTACTACCAAAAGAACAATAGTGCAATAATTACATTTTTATAAAGAGAGAATAATACATCAAAGGAGGAATTAAATATGATACAAGAAAACGAAATACCAAAATATCTCAAGTCAACAAAAAGCAACATCTCAAAGAGCAATCGCAAATCTAAACATAAACATCAATATGAAGAATGCTTAATTCAAAATAAGTGGAATTTTAAAAGCAATGCATTTACTCAAGAAGAAAAAGAACGTATACATACTTCATTAAGCAGTTATTGTACTATCTGTGGAAAAATTGGAGGAATAATTAAAAATAGTAAATATCAGAAAGAAATTGACGTATTACAGAAACAAAGACAAACAGGAAATAATTTTTGGATAAGTATATCAAGTGAAGAAATTTATGAAATGTATCATGATAAGCTGCCAGTATTCTTTGTAGATGATATGTTTGGAAAGTTTGTTGATTTGAAACAGAATGATAATTTAGATGGAGAATAAAACTATAGGTACATCATATATGTACCCAAATGAAACCATCAATCCAAAACACCATGTACCTAAATTAACCAATAACAACCAACCAATAAATTATGGAGTTTGTATGTAGCGTTAGCGAAATACAAACGGAATATTCTTCTCTTGATAATATGAGTCTATATAGATATAGACTGCACAAAATTGATAGCTGGGATGTACCCAAATGAAGTAAATTTTCACTTTTGGGTACATGCTGTATGTACCTAAATGAATTTTTAACAATTTCATGCAAGTGCAACTTTTAATGTTTTTGTGAATTCAAATGGAGAATATACTATTGAACCACTTATCGCACTCTCATCTCACAAATTGTAACTGTAAATTATGTTTTAGAAGAAAGGAAAGAAAATGCAACAATTTAATATTGATGAATTAAAACCACATCCAAGGAATAACGAATTCTTTGATGATATTAGTGGAGAAAAATGGGAAGAACTTTTGGAATCTATACGAAAACGTATCAAGGATAATAAACGTGGAAATATAGAACCTATCATTATCACACAAGATAAAGTAATCGTATCAGGACATCAACGTGTAAGAGCTTTTAAAGAGTTGAAAATACCTACCATAGAAGCAGAAATTCGTATTTATAAATCAGAAGATGAAGTATTACTTGATTTACTTGAATCCAACATTCGTAGGCGTGGCGAAATCGGTGGATCTGCTAAAAAAGTAGGTAAACGAATTAAAGAGTTAGAAAGATTGTATGGAATTGAAAAAGGGAATAATCAATATGGATACGAAAAAAATTCGCATCCAAAAATAACACAAGAACAATTAGCTTCTCAAATGGATATGGATGTTAGGACTCTTCAGAATTATAAGATGCTTGCTGATATGATACCAGAATTAGATGAATTGGTCACCACAGGAATTGTAACTAAAACTACTGCCCTTGCTATAATGCGTAATTTATCTGAAGATGAACAGATTGAACTCATCTCTTCTATGGACACTACTAAGAAAATAACAAAGAATGAAGTTCAAAAATATATCAATGAGATAAAACAGCTTAAAGAAAATCCCCCTATACCATCCGATTATGAGTCTACGAAACGTGAACTACAAGATTATAAAAAAGATTATAAAAATCTTATGACTCAGTTTGATGAAAAGGTTTCAGAATTACAATCTTTAAGGAAACAAATAGAGAATATGAAAATAACAGAACCAACTGAGCAATATAACAAAAAGCTTAAAGATTCAACAATATTCTTCTGTTCTAAAGTGGCAGACTTTATTGAAAAGACAGGCGGTTATGTTTGGCTTACAGACCATTTGAATGAATTGCCAGATTACGAGAAAAAATCTTATATAAGTGCTGTAAATGCAGTTTATTCATGGGCAGATACTTTATTAAAGAATATTAACAACTAAATTTAGGAGGACTAATAATGAACGAAATGGCAAATTACAATGGAAACAATGAGAATTTTGATATGCAGCAGTTAATGAATATTACTGGGCAGACAGCTATGAATGTAAATAATATGAGTAAACAGCTAGGGGTTGTTGCAACAGCAGTTAATTCATTAACAGATGATGTTAATACAATGAAGGAAGATATTATTCAGCTAAAAGAAAATGAGGAAATTACTACAACTCAGCAGGAAATGATTATTGAACTAGCTAGAAAACGAGTGATAATTATCATTGGTGATGATCCGTTAGAAATCAAAAAGTACTTCAAAATTTTTATTCAGAGGTTATACAAAGATACAAGACAGAATGCTGGATTAGGTTCAAAAATAGCAAGAACCAAGAAATGTGATTATCAGAGATGTGTTGATTACATAGAGGCATGGCTTCCAAGTTGTGGGTGTGCTGAATTAAGAGCAAAAGCAGACGCAAACGCAAAGGCTCGTTTAGAAGCAAGAAAATTAGGTTATGCATCCTGATAAGTAGTGAGGTGATACGTCTTGCCAAACTATGTAAAAATACCACGAGAAATCATTTATGACAAGGATCTCTCATCTAAACGTGTGATAATCTTCTCATATCTTTGTGCAAGGCGCTCACTTGATGATACAGTGGCATTTTCTACAACAGAACTTTGCCACTGGTCTAAATTGAAACCCAATTACAGAGATGGAAAGATAAATCAGAAATATTATGAAGTTCTATTACTTCTCTCTCATTATGGATACTTTGAATCGTGTCCAGATTTTGAGAAAAGTCTAAAAGAAAAGACCAATTCGGTCAAATACCAACAAGTAAAACTTAATATAGAAAAATTCGATGTACCTGACAAGTTTGGAATTATTTATTTTGATGAGTTGAATGTAATATTAAATTTCAAAGAAGAATTGAAGGATAAAGAGATTGATACTGCAAGAATATCATCAGCTTATATCTTACTTGTACTCTCTTATATTCGTGTTAATTTGAATCGAATGGATGGTAAGCCACTATGTTGTTATAGATATTTTAAGACTATTTCAGAAGATATTGGACTTTCTGAGAGATATATTAGTCGTATAGTTGATATTTTGAAAGCACTAAAAATTGTGAAATGTCAGCCTATGAAGAGAGAAATATATATTAAGGATGGCAAAGAAAAATATGCTACTACTCCAAAGGTGTTTGCTGATTACAGACATTTTATTCATGATGAACATGGACAAAGGATTGATAAAGAATATAGTCCTGATAAAGAAATAAAAAAACAGATAGAGCTTTTGGAGAATAATAAAATATAGGAACTATAAACACAGCACTTAAAAGGAGCTGATTACAATGAATAAAATTTTAAAAATCAAAGGAGAACAATTAAATGAACAAAACAGTAACAATCGAATCAAAGAATCATAAGTACGCAAATACATACGGTGGGCTTATCTGTCAGTCCGATTTTTGTACTGACTATGAAGGAAGTAAAAATATTGCAGATAAAATCGCTTCTGCTTGGAGATTTGATAGATCATGTAACATGCAAATGAAAAATAGTATTAGAAGTTATAAAGAAAAGGTTACAAATAATAAAAATAACTGAGATACCATTTCTAGCTGAGAATTTATTATTCTGACAGTGCACAGAAAATTCTACACCATTCGGTGAACAAATACTCGCCTAAAAATTATAACTGAAAAATTTACACAACTGTATTAAAGGAGAATGGAATAACTATATGTGTAGTCTATGTAACAGATATGATGGTACGCACGATCCACGATGTCCTTACTATTCTCCTACTCGCCCAAGAATAACTTGCTGCTATTGCAACGAAGGGATTTATCAAGGTGAAAGGTATCTTGATAATGAACAAGGAGAATATATACATGAGGATTGCGTTGGATCTGCTGGAATTAATTGGATGATTAATTGGTTAGGATTTAGATATGAAACGGAGGAGAACGATGAATAAGATTATTAGAAAAATCAAGAAGATGTTCTGTAAATCTGGACAAGTATATAAGGTAAATATCAAAGACATTATTATATCAGAAGAATTCAGGGCTACTCACCCTAGATTCAAGAAAATGGTACAAAAACGTGAATTTTACCGTAAGAATAATATGTATGAGTCGCAGGTTATACTCAACAGAGATTTTATGCTGATAGATGGATATACTACATATTTGCTCTGTTTAGAGAATGGTGAAAAATATGTTGATGTTTATTTTATGGATTAGGAATAAATAGAAATTTCATTAGGAGAATATATAAGTGTAAAGAAAATTTTATTAAAGGAGGATTTATATGGTCAATTATGAACCAGAGTTAATGTACGCATTGGATTCTAAAAGTGAATATGCCGATTGGAAGAATGTTTACAATGTAAGTGGCAGTGACGTACTTTATTGTCCTATTTGTTTAGGAAGAGTCAAACTTTGGAATGGACAAGATCCAAATAAAGCATACAAAAAGCAAAGATGTTTTCATCATATTGATGGAATGTGTTCACAAGAAAGTAGAATCCATTTTGCTTATAAAACATGGTTACTTGAGCAAGGAAGTAAATTTAAAGTTGGAGAAATTATATATGAAGTTGTTAACTCAGAAATTGAAAAGACGTTTCATACTAAATTTGGTGACTACCGCCCTGATATTACTGTAGAAACCACAGAAGGGAAAAGTTTTTATATTGAAATAGCAGATACAAACAAGAAAACTGATGACTATATTGAAAAATGGGACGAACTTGGATGCGATGTTTTGGAATTAGACGTAAATGACCAGCTAATAAAAGCAACAACAGCAGAGATTCCAGAATTTGATATCATTTACTCCTCTTCTACTGGTGAATGTTATATTAAACATTATACGAGGCAAGATTATGATGATTTAATTACAGAAAGAAAGATTTATTGGAAGCGAAATGATCTTATTAGATATAAAATTCAATGGGAACGATTGGACTGGTTTTGGAGAAAACTTCAAGATTTTTATTCTGGAAATTCTAAAATTGATGTTTTAATTGAAGCATTTAAGCAGATGGATTCAGAAGACCAACGTTTCGTATGTAAAAGAATGAGAGGTAAACATACTTCATTAAGATATGAATTAGAGAATAATTATACTGATAATGAAGATAAAGAGAAAGCAAATATTAATCATATTAGTAAAACGATTAGAGAAATTAATAAAGAATTTTATTTATCAACAACTAATGGTTATCCATATTTATGTAGAGATCATCATTCTGTAGAATTTAGGAAAAGTTTGTATGTAGCCTATATATACGAGATAAACAAATCAACAACTCCTGCGGATGTATATAATTATTTTTATGAATATATAAAAAGCTATTTAGAAGAAGAAAAAGAACGAAAGCTGAAACAAGAAAAATTAAAATTGGATATTCAAAACCAATATGAACCAATTTTGTCGTTTTACAATGAGAAAGTTAATAACTGTAAATATAAAACTTGGAAAATGAGATATTGGATGGATAATCGTTTTAATTATTCATGTGAAATTGTTTTATTTGATTATTCTTACGCATCCAGTTTTACATTACAAACGAATTTATCAAAAGATAAAAACGATCTATATGAAGAAATAAGAGAAAGTATCTTAGAAAGAATGGTGTATTTAAAGATTAAAGCCAAAGATGCAATAAACAAAGAAATTAGAATTATGGAGGAATATTAGAATGACAAATAATACAGGAGTTTACATACCATCTATTGATGCAAAGGATATTTATTTATCAGCACATTACATTGAGGAAAATCCAGAAGGATATAATTTAAAACTCAAAGATGGACAGTATAATTTACGAAAATTTATCAATACACTTGATTACAGTTTGGATCTTATAGAATTAAAAGATATTTACTATAAAAAATTTAGAAAACATGATTTTTCATTTAGAATTAAAAAACACGACTACTCTGTGAATGTAATTAATCTCACATTCAAGTATTCTGTTAAAGCATGGAATCAGATGAATAAAAACACTTTTGTTAGACTTGGATATGACTATAGAGAATTATTATTCGAAGATGGTATTGCCAAAAATAGCAAAGGTGAAATCGTTGGGATTAAGACGAATGAAAAAATCGAAAATCCGATTGATGTACCAAAACCATTTGTTAAAAAGCAGGTAAATATTTATGATAAAAAGGATAAATCTATTATTAAAGAGATTCAAACTCAGTACCACAAAAAGGGTGAACCTAAGACTATAAAGACAAATGCAGAACTTAGAACTGAGTTGTATAAAGATGGATTTATATGTAATGGTATTAAATATTGTCGTATGAAACGTTCTACTGGTTCAGCAAGAGTTGGTAAATGTCTTTTTATCAGAGAAGATTTATATGAATCAATTTTAAAGTTCAGTTCAGGTGGTCTTAAATACAATCAAGGTGATCCAATTGATTTAGCAGCATATGAGGGATATATTGCTCTCCCATCAAGCAGCATTATTGATACCATTCAAATTAAACCAGAAAATATTCTTTTAATTGATGATTATGATAGTGTGTTTAACGAGGATGTAATCGAGACTCATGATGAAGACGGATGGCTTAAAACCACTGAAAAGAATTGTAAAATCACAAATACAATTTGGGATGGTCAGTCTCTTATGGATATATCTCTATTTGGTGATTATTCAGAATATGGTATGCTTCTACTTAGAAATCTAATGTTCAAGTCTTGTTGTTTCAACTGCAATATCCAACAATGGTTCAAAGATAATAATATAACAGATGTATCTCAGCTCAACGGTAAAACAAGAGCTACGTGCATTGAAGATGTAAAGTTAATTACTACACCTAACAGTATTAAATATTTGAAATTTAGTACATGGGATGAATGGCTTGACCATTTATATCCTGATTTTGGTGTTGTAAAGCATGATAAAAAAACTCACTTCTTTGGTGGTCGTTTAGTACAGACTCATTATCAATTACTCAATACTCTTCAGATGTCAAAAGATGAAGTAAGGGAATTTTTGCAGGAATCGCTCGACTTTGCACAAATGCTTAGAGATAGACCAGAAGTTGTACGCTATTACATTAAATATCCTGATATTGATGAAATGTCACCTATGGATAAGCCTATGAGTAGTAAGAATGATGTAGTTTATAACTTAATGTGTGTGAATGATAATTTCACCAAGACAAAATATTATCAAGACTTTTTACACGATTTATTGGCATCATATTATAAGAATCTTAAAAATGGACATATTTATGTAAATGGCAATTACTCTACTCTTCTTGGTAATCCAATAGAGATGTTGCAGCAATCAATTGGTAAGTTTGAAGGAAAAAGTCAGATTGGAATTGGTAATATACATAGTACACGCTTTGAATATAATAAAACTCTTCTTGCTAGTCGTTCACCTCATGTTACAATCGGAAACATTTGGCTTCCATATAATACGGAGAATAAATTGATAGATTGTTATCTTAATCTTACAAATGAGATTGTGTGTATTAATTCTATCGGAGAAAATGTATTACAGAGACTATCGGGTGCTGACTTTGATAGTGATACAGTAATGTTGACAGATAATGAAAAACTCATTCGTGCAGCTGAAAGAAATTACCACTTATTCAAAACTCCAACATCGTTTGTAAGCTCAACAAAAGTTAAAAGATATTATACGCCTGAACAACAAGCAGATCTTGATATTAAAACATCTGTAAATAAAATTGGTGAAATTGTCAATCTGTCGCAAGAGTTAAATTCTTTGCTTTGGGACAAGATGTACCATGGAGCAACTTACAACGACATAAAAGAATTGTATTATGATATATGTCAATTAGATGTAATGTCTGGAATCGAAATTGATAAGGCAAAAAAAGAATTTATCATCAATAATGGTAAAGAGCTAGATAAGTTACGTGAAAAGTATGATGAGTTTGTGCGTGAATATGAAGAGAATGAAGAAGGCGAATTAGTAAGAGGCAAAAAGCGTATGCCACACTTCTTCTCTCATATTTCTAAACAAAAGGGATATTACAATCCTGATAAGAAACATTATTGTAAATGTCATACTTCAATGGATTATTTGCAGACAATTATTAATGGATTTAAAATCAAGAATCCTTATAAAAAAGATTGGCTTCCTTTTGTATCTATATTAGACAACTCTTTATTTAGGACATCTAGCATAAATCAAAAACAGATAAATCGAATTTATAGTATTTTAAAGAAATACATAAATGAAAGGAAAAATATATTCGCCATTGATTCTGACTCAAAAGAAGAACGAAATGATAAAGCAAATAAGCTTAAAGTTGATTTAATTGCAGATATTGAATCAGAAACAATTGGTTTTTCAACATTATATCGTTTACTTTCTTCTCTTGAAGATAAAGAAAAATCTCAAATCAAAAATCTTTTATTAGAAGTTTTGTATCTTTGTGGTAATGATAGTTTTAATAAAGCTATTATCCAATCTAAAAATGAAATTCTCCAATTAGAAGATAATGGATCTGACATTAAATTATTTAATATTGGGTTTAAAATTACAAAAAAACAAGTAAATTCGGAAATCGAGTAAGTCTCAGATAACGAATTTCGTGACCAAATTTATTTTACATAGGAGAGGGTAGTTTTCTACTTATTATTTTTTTATGATTACTACCCTACTTCATTGTATTTCAAAGGAGTGATTTACAATACAACAAGAAAAAAAATATTACAATCAACGATTTATAATAAATCAAATTCAAAACGATACAGGCTGCTCTGCAAGAGATATTGGAAGAATATTATCGTCTTTGCGAGATTTGGTAAAGGATAAACTTAGTGATAGTGAAGATAGCGAATTAAAAATATTCCCTGGACTAAAAGTAACTTCAAGATATATACCAACTGAGCAGTCTAATCTTAATTTCTGTAATAATGGAACAATCAATTCAGATTTTCTATTATATCTTAATGGTGAATTCAGCCATAGATTCAAAGAAGAAATAAAACAATTACATAAAGCAAAACAATGAAATCAGCTTTTCTTGGCTGATAAAACAGAGAATATATAATTGTCGGAAGACATTAGAACAACGTCCTATACGGACGCAATATAACACAAATTAAGTTCAGAACAGTGATTTAGATCTCGTATCATACTGAGGCAATAAAGTCCATAGAGACAATGTATGTGGTGCAAGCAGCCATAACTGCTAACTTTAATGTTAGGTTGGTAAACCTACGGATAATCAGCTTATTTGGTGAACTGATAAAATCTAAGAGATTCCATCGCTACTAATTCATTGGCGGTTCTGAACAATTCTAAAGATCATTTCTAAGATTGGTACATATTCATATTGTACTCCTCTTCTTATATGTATCGGTGACTGTGCTACAATTCTTGCAGTATGGTTGCCGATTATTCTTTTAATCTCTTATAGCTCAGTTGGTAGAGCATCGCACTGTTAATGCGAAAGTCGTAAGTTCGAGTCTTACTGGGAGAGCTTTTCTACTTTTGTAGGACTGGTTGGTTTCGGATCAGGAGATGTTAAATCTCAAAAATAAGCATGGCGACATGTATAAAGTGGTTCTTATCGTATTATAAGGCTGCGACTGTGAAATACAGTTTAACGGAAAACACATAAAATCTACGCCCAACCTTCTATTCAAGGACAACTGTTGGCGAATATGGTTGATTGGTGGGTGTCTTGAAATAGGCACTGTAGTAACACAGAAATGTGGGTATGATTTGTGTACTATTGGTGGGAATACCGCAAGTATAACCGCTGGTAGGATTTTGGTAATATCTCTTAAGTTGAAAAACAGGGATGGAATCAAAAAGCAAGGAGATCGCAATTCGAGCAGGATGGTGATGATTGGGCTGTACTCAAAAGGTACGGATGATCAAATGTACACCTCATCGTCCATAATAAGTACATACTTTTGAAAGAAATCAAATTATTTTAGGTAAATAATATTTAAAAGAAAATTACAAAACAGCAAAAGTGTGTGCGACCGCAAAGAGAAAAACAACTTATTCACCTGTAATATGGTGACATATAGCACTCGCAAGGTGTTATATGAGAAAGTACAAGTACGTACAACTCTAATAGGCTGCAACCTATGAATCTCGCAAGGAAGAATGTGCAGAAAGAAAATCTATAATACTTTGTGGTAAGAGTTTGCTAATTTTCGCAAAATTGGTGTTGTTGTTACCTACAGTCTAATCGACTGTGTGATAAATTGTGTCCAACCACAATAGATGGTAACGTGTTAGGTCAATATCTCAGCCTAAAGAAATAAAGTCTCATACTTCGGTATGGGATTTTTTATTTTGGAACTTAGCTCAGTCTGGCAGAGCACCTGGCTTATATCCAGTTTGTCGTGGGTTCAAATCCTACAGTTCCAACTACTATCCTACTCTATCGTAGGAAATAAATTAAAGGATGTGAAAATTATTTTATTAATTAACAAAACAGAAGCTTTTGCAATGAGGAAACTTGTTGGAAATGAGAATGTGAAAAAGACTTATAGTGGTCATGCAAAATACTATCTGGTTGAGTCTTATCAGAATTTAAAGGCTTTAAGCAATTATAGAAAAAGTAAAATCGTTGGATAGAGACGAAATCTAAAATGAAAGGTGGTCGGAAACCATCGGTACAATAAAATTTTATGATACTAACGCTATTTTAAAATTACAGGACAAAATATTTGAGAAAGATTTTATCATAAGTTCTGTAACATTACAAGAATTAGAGCATATTAAAGTATCTCGAAACAAAGATGATCAGGTAAAGTATGAAGCACGAAAAGCTTTGCACCTACTTGATGATAATTCGGATAAATATGAAGTTGTTGTATATGATAACGCAATTGAAAATTACATACTTGAGAAAAATATGGAAATAACACCTGATACTAAAATAGTTGGTAGTTGTGCATTTATAAATACAATGAAGGATGTTATTTTTGTTACAGATGATATTGCTTGTAAAATGATTGCAAGTAAGATATTTAATCTTATTGTAAAAGGTGTAAACGATGAGCCAGTAGATGATTATAGTGGATTTATCGAGAAGACACTTTCAGAGTCAGAAATGGCTTATTTTTACGAGCATTTACAGGAAAATATCTATGGATTACTCGAAAATGAGTATCTTATCTTAAAAGATTTTAATAATCATGTCGTTGATACTCTCGTTTGGCGAGAAGGAATGTATCAAAACATTAAATTTCCTAATATTAAATCAGATTACTTTGGTACAGTCAAACCTCTTAATGGAGACATTTATCAGCAAATGGCTTTGAATAGTTTCTCTAATAATCAGATCACTATGATTAAGGGTTCTGCTGGTACAGGAAAATCATATCTTGCGGTTGGATATATGATGTGGTTACTCGAAAAACACAAGATTGATAAAATTGTGATTTTTGCTAACCCAACTCCTACTATGAATTCGGCTAATATTGGATTTCTGCCAGGAACACAGCTAGATAAGCTCGTTGATTCAAGTATTGGTAATATGCTTGCAGGAAAACTTGGAGACAAGTTTATGATTGAACAGCTTGTGTCAAGAAATAAACTTTCTATATTGCCGATGTGTGATATTCGAGGATTTGATACAAGTGGTTTAAATTGTGCAGTTTATATTACAGAGGCGCAGAATTTAGATATATCACTCATGAAACTTGCATTACAGAGAATTGGAGAAGATTCAATCTGTATTATAGATGGCGACTATAACACTCAGGTCGATCTCAATCAATATGCAGGCAATAATAATGGTATGAGAAGAATGTCTGAGGTATTCAGAGGACATGATTTCTATGGAGAAATTGAATTACAGAACATCTACAGAAGTAAGATTGCTGCTGTAGCTGATGACATGTAAAATATTATGAAATTGGAGGCTAAATGCCTATGAATAAAGATTATTTACAGTTAGAGTTTGATAGTTTAGGAAATGAAGCAAATTATAAACTTGCAGATCCGACTCTTGTTGATTATTATAAGCGATTAAATAATCGTGAAATTCTCATCAATCAAGATATTGATGACGGAATTGTAGAATGGACTCAGGAAATAGTTGAATGGAATAGAGAAGACAAGGATATAGCAATTGCCGAAAGAAAGCCAATTAAGATTTGGATTAATTCAAATGGTGGTTCTCTCAACGCAATAAACGAGCTTATTAATATCTGTAATCTTTCTAAGACGCCAGTTTATGCTATTGGAATGGGAAAATGTTACTCCGCAGGAGGGCTTTTGCTTATGGGTATCCCAATGGGCAACAGATATATTTTGTCATCTACTGAAGCACTTATTCATGATGGCTCTACAGGTAGTTACGGAGACACCGGTAAGGTACTTGATGATTTAGAGAGAACTAAGAAAATTGAGGAAGACACAAAACAGTTTATTTTAAGTCATACAAAGATTATTGAGAGTGAATATGATAAAAATTATCGTAAAAATTGGTGGCTAGACGCTAACGAGATTATTGAAAAAGGTGTAGCTGACCACATTATTACAGATATTGAGGAATTATTTTAAGGAGGGCGCACTGCTCTCCTATTTTATTGGAGAAAAAGGAGAAAATATGGTAGATAGTAAAATTAAGAAAGCAACTGTTAGTGCGGCTAAAAAGAATATCACAGCAAGTGGAGTAAGAATTGAAAATGGAACTTTCGTTGACGATGAAGGTTCTATTGTAGATCGTATTGCTGAGAAGTTACCAAAAGGTACAACTATCTTTGATATTAAAATCAGTATTGAGATTTCAGATGAAGAGTCTGAGTCTGCTGAATAGAGAGTAGGTGGATGTTATAATCGACTTACATAGATTAGAAAATGAAACAGATTTTGAATGGAAATTAAGATGTTGTCTTGCAAAGAAACGTAAAGAGACAGATATGGATTGGATTGAAATTCGAGATATGCTTGGATTGAACATTACACCAGATCAGCTCAGAAAACAGGCAGTCGGATATGAAGAATATGATAATTATATTCACAACTGCGAGGGTGCATCTGAAAGAATTTTATGTGTGTCAGATGTTCATATTCCGTTTAATTTACCTATTGATATTTTTACAAGCTATAAGGGAATTGTAGACACTTTAATAGTCAATGGTGATTTATTGGATTGTTTTTCATGTTCTGCATTTCCTAAAAAATTCAAAGTAAATCTTGATGAAGAACTTGTTTTAGGAAGACAGTATATTATTGATTTAATCAATCTGACTACACCTAAAAAGGTAATGTTTGTGATGGGAAATCATGAATACCGTATGCAAAGATACTGTTCTGATAGATTATCAAACGAATTACTTGGCATCATCCCAACAGATCCGCTAGGAATGATTGTAGACGATGGATTCAAAGTTAATGATGAAAGAAATAAAACCCAGACACAATACTCTTCTATTCGTGAAGTGTTTGAAGATTCAAATATTGAAATCGTTTATGATAAAGAATGGTGGATAAAAGAAGGTAATGTAATTTT
>ERZ772892.1166-NODE-1166-length-29162-cov-5.038238_pt1 | contig 29162 bp, 21 predicted proteins | sample MGYA00512126_ERZ772892 | MGnify/ENA primary metagenome ERZ772892 (study PRJEB29015, sample SAMEA2737697) | human gut metagenome | biome: human gut; feature: human-associated habitat; material: faeces | place: China | collected 2012 ... | reverse complement strand
GACATTTTGAATCCATCGTCAGACCGACAAAGCGGCGGCATGCGAACGAGTCGTGCAGCGTCTCCTCACACATGGGATCAGAAAGGTTATAAACCAGTTGAAGAAAATGAATGCGGATCATGAGTTCCAGCGGATAAGGCTGAGCACCGCGTTTACCTTCACTGTAGTAAGGTCCGATCAACGCTTTCAAATCCTGCCAAGGAATGATACGGTCCAAAGTCTCAAGGAACTTAGTTCTTCTGGCACCGCCCAGCTGCGGGGAGGTTTCTGCGAATAAATCAGCAAATGAAGGAGCTTTAATCTTCATAATCACACTTTTCAGGAGTGTGCTAATTATATCACATCACCCACCTTTTGTGCAGAGGTTCCTTAGGCTTTAACTTTCATAGCCCCAAAGTCCGTAATGGAAGAAATGAAGCGGATCTTCGGAGAAGTACCGGCATCCTTATTGATGATCTGGGCCTTAGCGATCAAGGCTTTCTGAGCAGCGGTCGGATTGTCGTAGTCTACTAACTGCAAAGCCTTAGTCGAGCATACTTCAACGCAGGCAGGCAAGCGCCCTTGGGAAGTACGATGCGTGCACAGCGTGCAGTGCTCGGCTTTTCCGGGAATGCGCGTTGTCCAAGCTGTCGGACTGGCAGATCTGCCGCCGAGCGGCTTCAGATCGCCGAAGTAAGATTGCTTATTCGGATCGGAGAATTTAGGAGCACTGTACGGGCAGGCAGCTAAGCAGCCTTTGCAACCGATGCACTTTTTCTGGTCAATCAGAACTTCACCGTGCGGTCCGAAGTAAACGGCTTTTACAGGGCACACCTTCATGCAAGCTGGATTTTCGCAGTGCATGCAAGATACTCGGAAGTATTCGATGACTTCTTCAGCCGGATGCTCAAGTCTTTCCAAATGGTTCCACTTCACACCGGGCGCAACTTGGTTTTCTTCTTTACAAGCGACGAAGCAGGCGTGGCAGCCGACGCAGTCGTCAGCATTAACAATGATTCCATATTTGCTCATGACGATCTCCTCAGGCTTTCTTTTCAATACGGACGGGATTTTCGAAGTAGCTCGGATAACCGGACAGCGGGTCGCGATTGCCGCGGTTCATGAGTTTCTGGGTATTCTGGTTGTCGAGCCAGCCATATTGAGCGTCAATCGTGCCGACAGGAACTATCAGAGAAACCACTGCTTTAGCTTCTACAGGACCGCCATACGGGGAAGTGATGAGGATCGTATCGCCTTCCTTAATACCTCTGGCTTCCGCGTCTTTCGGATTGATGTTGACGTGCAGACAGTCTTCAATTTCCATCAGGTAGGGCTGGTCCGTACGCGTCTTGCTGTGCGTGATGTACGGTTTGCGTGAGCCGTTCATCAAGCGAAGATCAAAATCCTTGCTGAGCTCGGTCATCGGCTTGTAAACCGGAAGGCCGGGATAGCCGAATTTGGCGGCACGATCCGAGAAGAAGTCCAGCTTGCCGGAAAGAGTGTTGAAACCGGGTTTGCCGTCAGGACGGAGTCTTCCGTCTTCGTACTTCTTGAAGCCGGGCTTCGGTGCTGGGATGCGGCTGATCTGAGGCAATGCATTTCTAAACTTAACGAGGTCGCCGCCTTCGTACTGATGAAGGATGAAGTCGAGGGCTTTTTCGGGATCGCCGTCGAAGAAGTGTTCGGGTTTATCAACAATGCAGCCGAGTTCCAGAGCAATACGCCAGTCTTCTTTAGCTTCGCCGAGCGGTTTGATCGGTTTGCGAACGGCAATGTTAGGACCGTACCAGCCGAAGGGAGCATGGCGTTCATAGTTCATCGCAGCAGGAAGAATGATATCCATGTTTCGGTGGCTGTCTTTGCGGTGGAAGTAGTCCGTTGCGAATGCAAAGTCTAATTTCGAGAGGGCGTCGTTATAGACATCAGGCTGCGGCCAAATGTTGACGTTAAAGCCCCATCCGCAGAAGACTTTGACTTTACCGTCACGAACCCATTCAGGCAGGTTGTTCGGGCTTGTCTGATCCTGTAGGTCATGCCAGAGCGGAAGTTCGTCTTTATCTAAGCGGCGAGCTTTTACTTCAGGAGAGTTCCACCACTTCTTATCGGCCATAGCGGGGTGCAGACCGAATGCAGCCATGGACAAGCCTTTGGGAGGCTGACCGAAAGGAACGCCGCCAGGGATGTCGATATAGCCCATTAAAATTGGCAGTAGGAGCAGACCGCGAGTGTTATTCACACCGTTGGAGTTGTGAGACAGAGACTGAGTCGTCAGAGTGAAGGAGCCCGGGCCCTGAGCCCAGAGGCGAGCCGCGGCGACAATCTTGTCGGCCGGAACGCCGGTGATTTCCTGGGTTTTTTCGGGTGTGAACTGGTCAACGTACTTGGCGTACTCTTCGAAACCATGTGTCCACTGATCAATGAAGGGCTTATTAATAAGGTTTTCTTTGATCAGAACGCGGGCGATACCGGCAGCCAAAGCGGCATCCGTACCAATGGCAGGAGCCAAATGGATATCGGCAATTTCTGCGGCTTTGGTTCTTCTTGTATCAACTGTGATGATCTTGCAGCCGCGTGCTTTTGCAGCCTTTATGGCTTCCCACCAACCCAGGGGCTGAGCCCAAACGTTGGTGGCCATGATCATGTAAACCTTAGTATCTTTCGTCGGAGTTGCGCCGTTGTTCGGCTGTCCGAAGTTGAGCTGTTCTGCCATCATGCAGCCGGAGCGGCAAGCGGCGGAGGATTCTGTGGCCCAAGTGGGAGAGTCGAAATAGCGAGCCAAACGGTAAATAGAAGGTCTCGGTTCTTTCGGGTCGCCGGCATAGAACATGACAGATTCGGGGCCGTATTTCTTCTTGGCGGCGAGCATGTTGGCTGCAATCGTCTTGTAAGCTTCATCCCAGGTAATACGAACCCATCCCGGATCGGCAGCCCCTTTGGGAGCCGTGCGTTTCATCGGGTAAAGCAGACGATTCGGGTTATATAAGCGCTGCAGAGTGCTCATGCCTTTAGAGCAGAGCCAGTGACGCGGATTTTCTTTCCAGTTTTGGATACTGATGATGTTATTGCCTTGTGCTTGGAACTGAATTCCGCAGGAAGGTACATGGTTGCAAGAATCGCAAATGGCAAAGCCCGTCCATTCCTGAGGCTGGGGATTTGAAGCCTGTGCAAGAACGGAAGTAGCCGGAGAGACGGCCGGAAGAGCGGAGATTGCCTTGAGAATTTGCCTTCTTGAGAGTTTTTGCATAATTGTTTCTCCTTGGTCAGCATTGGGGTGCTTCTGAGTGAAATTTTGGAGGCTTTTCGCGTGTTTGAATAGAGGAGTTTTCCTGTAATATTTGATTAAAATTGACAAAAATCCTCATCAAAATTGATAACGATATGGCCCAAGACAGACCTACCAGCGAGTTGCTCAGATTTCTTGCCGAGTTCTATGACTCCCGCAACCTTATTTCCACGGCAAACCGTTTAGGCAAAGGTTCAGCAACGTGCTTTCGCCTCTTAGCGCAGGCTCGTGAAATTTTTGAAGATCCTTTGTTTGTGAAGAGCGGGCGTGCAATGATGCCGACACCGAAGATGGATTCATTGATCGGCGAAATCCAATCCATTTTGATGCGCATAGACCGTCTTCCGAGTCCGAAGGTCTTTTCGCCAAAGAATTTAACGCAGGATTTCCGTATTGGTTGTATTGATAATGCGGCTCTGAGATTCATAGTTCCGTCGCTTGCTAATCTGTTTGATCAGGCTCCGAATATTCGTCTGTCTATCATTTCGCTCCATGAGCATTTTCAGTGGGCGCTGGAGAAGGGCAACATTGATATTGTCATCTACGCACCGCCCAATTTGAAGTTAAGAGAATTATGTAAGAAATTCCATTACGAGACGCTCTATAACACCGATCACTTATATGTGGTCAGGAATACTCATCCTTTGGCAGTCAAGCTGAGGGAAGGCAAGCAGCTTAAAAGGTCGGACTTAAAGAACTATCGTTTTATTGCGGTGAAGTACGGTTATTCGGAGGGAAAGATCACGACCGACTCCTCGGGGTTTGAAGAGGGGAGCAATATTGCCATTGATACCCCTTATCTCTTAACGGTTCCGCACATGCTCACGCAGTGCGATCTTATCGGACGTTTGCCGGAGTCCTCTGTGAGAGAACTTATCGGCAACCTGCCTCTGACCATTCTTCCGAAGAATCTAGTCGCAGATCCGGCGTGGACACCGGTATTTCTGTGGCATGACCGTACGCATTTTGATCCGGCGCATCAGTGGTTTCGCTCTGTTTTACTGCGCAGTCTCGAAGAGAAACGAGCTAAAAAACGCCGGAACAGAAAAAATAGCGAAGAGGATGAGGTCGGCCGCACCCAATAGAACGCTCGAAAAGAGTGAATCTATTGCCGAAAACCACAGGTAACTTTTGCTTCTCTGTTACAACCATAAAAGCTAACCTTCTGTAAAATCGAAACTTTTCACAAGAATAATTACTTTTGAGTCGCAAGGTGAATCAGTCATTACGTTTTGATAAGAAGGATCGAGATCTGCTCAGAAAAATTAATGAGGTCATCGATTCCGGCAATGTGTCTTCTGCTGAGCAGGAGACTTTTAGAACCGCTCTGCACCCGCACGGCATTCAAAACATGGTTAGCACCCATGAAGAACGGATGGCGATGGCTGAGGTTAACCTTTTGCAGCGTTTAAATGACGGGACAGGCGTAGAAGAAAGACTTTCGGCTCTGAAAACGCTTCATGATGAAGTGCTTTACAGCGCACAGACACCGTTCCGCTTTAACACTTCGCGCGTGCTTATTCAGCTCATGAAGGAGATTGTCCGCGCACGCGGCAATGAAGAAGAACAACTCCGTCTGATTCACGATTTCCAAAAAGTGGCGGCGGGTAACCCTCGTATCGTTCGAGCATTCCTTTCTAAATTCTTTCTGTTGGAGATGCCGGAAGAGTGGAATCAGAAAACGATGGACGACCATGTGCACGACGCCAATACCATGGGCCGAAAAAATCCGACCTATTTGGTGATGGACGCTCGTGTGAAAGGAATTCGCCGTCTGACGGTTGTCTATTACAACTTTGTTGATCCGAAAGTAGTCTACGAACTTTATGAAGCTGCTCATATCATGGGCATTTCGGTTCGGCTGGGTATTAAATTTAAAGCTTGTTTCCATGATCGTTATGTTGAATTCCTTTGGACGCCGAAGGGATTTACGGACACAAAGTCGGTTTTGGACTTTTTAAAAGAACCTGAAACCGGAGCCTTGATGCAGGAAGGCCGCTCAGTCGAAGACTGGGCCAAAGAAGAAGTCCTTCAGACCTTGGAAGTCTTTAATGCCAAGCACGCAGCAGAAATCGCGAAGGAATGGGGCATTGAGGTTCCCCTTCTGTCGGCAAAAGAATTTGAAGAGTACGTTGGCATGGGACAAACCACGCTGATTCGTCTTTCTGAATTTGTGCACTCCAAACTGCTTCCGCTTGTTGAGACAGAAGCTGATAAAGTTAAGCAGGAGCTCCTGAGCGCATCTCCTGAGGATCAAGGCGTTCTTCAGGAACGCCTGAATAAACTGGATGAATTGACTTCTGTTGTGCTTTACCAGCGTTGGCTCCGTCCGTCTCGAAATCCTGAAATTCCCTCGCTGTCTGAATCGGCGGATGATAACCGTCCGGATCTTCTTAAGGTTGACGTTCAGGGACTCCTGTCTCGTCTGATGCACATTCGTCCGTCGTCACGCATTACGCTTTTAACGGGCAAGCTGTCAGATGCGGATGTTTTAGAACTCCTTTGGCTCGGACAAGGTCGGATTTCGCATCTGGAAATCCTAAACATGAAAGAGCGTGAGCTCGGACGTGTAAAACACTTGAACGAGATCAATCAGCTGCAGCAGGCGATCAACCGACACAATGCGATTGAGCTCAAAAGAATTATCCAAGAAATGCACCAGCGTCTGGAGATTGCACAAAATCCCGAACGCAGCGCTCTCTTTAATGAGTTCCTCGAGAACATCCCGTGCATCTTGAGTTTCTATGCCAACCAGCCGCTCGGCAGCCGGTTTGGATCGGACTCCACGACCATCTTAGGTACACGATTCGGTATGGGCTTTGCCGTGCCCGATACGCTTCCGCGCAGCGCGCAAAAGATGATCGAGAAGGAAAGCGATGAGTCTTTCCAAATTCCTCTGCATGTTCCGGTTCAATGTATCGATGTTTATTCGGAGCCTGAGGAAGTTTCTCCATTTGTGAAATGGGTTCGCAAGAACTTGGGCTTCACAAAGTTCGGAATGAAACACTCAAGAGAATGGGTCGCGACCTACGCCAACGCAGAAGTCACAACGAATAACTGCAACGTGGTTTCTCTCGGCGGCATTACACGAGGCAATACTAACGGGCTTGTGGCTGACGAGAGTAAACAGAAAAAAGAAAAGACCGGTTTCTCTTATACCAATACGACGATCCTGAACATTATCAAGGTCACGATCGGTTTCCTGCCGGCGTTCCTCACTTTCATGCTCACTCAGAATTGGTGGGTGCTCGCTTGGTTCGGAGCTCTGATTTGGTTCAGCATTACCGGCATCCGCAATATTATTCAGGCGGTTATTGCTGGGGGCGGCTTCCAGAAGGGCGCGCGCATCGACTGGAAATCCTTGATTAATTGGTCTCGCGTCAGTGACTCATTGATGTACACCGGCATGTCGGTTGTGCTGCTCGAAGGCTTTACTCGTAATGTCCTTTTGGGGCATATTCTCGGGATCACAGTGGATAAGGCGCCTCTACTGGTGTTCTCGATCATTGCTTTGGCAAATGGTCTTTACATCTCTTCTCATAACATCTTCCGTGGATTTCCGAAGACCGCTGTTGTCGGAAACTTATTTCGAAGCATTTTGGCAATTCCGGTAGCCATGGTCTACAACGTGATCCTCGCGATGATTCTGCCGATCATTACCGGAATGCCTGCGGCCGCGATTTTGGTGCCGGCGGCAGCGATCGTGTCTAAGTTCGCTTCCGATACAGTGGCTGGAGTGATTGAGAGTGTGGCTGATCGCCGCAATAACTACCGCCTCCGCACATCTGACTTTCGTATGTCGGCCAAGGCGCTCTTCAGCTGCTTCGAGCGTATGGAACTGGCTTTTCCGAAGAACGATATCCTCTCCTTAATGTCTCGTCCAGCAGATTTCATTCGTGTGATTTCCGAGCGCTCTAAATCGATGGAAATCGAATGCATCGTGATTTCTCTCGATTTGATGTATATCTGGTACTACCAGCCTTGTGCACAACATGCCTTCCTGACGGAACTCAAGAGAATGTCTGCGGAAGAGCGTTTAGTTTTTGTTCGCTTCCAGAAATCTCTCACTGAGTACAAGGAAGTTTCAAGGTTGTTCTTAAGCGGAATGCTTGGTTCTAATTTCTCGAAGGCTTTGGCTTTCTACCTTGATAACTACAAAGCCTATCTCTCTGCGATTGAGGATATTTGTAGAAAGATTGAGGAGCGTTCTCCGGTCGAGTTTCAGGAGACCCACTTGAAAGCCAGTCCCCTCGTCCCAGCGGTAGTTTGGGTGAAGACTCAGGCCACAGCACTCGGAAGAAAATTCCGAGGAAAGAAAAAAGAATCTTTGGCGCAGGAAACGGTGGAGAGAACTACGACTGAAAACGTCTAACCGCAATTGAAGAAACGGTGGATCGGCGCATCTGTTTTTGAATGGATTCGCCGATTTTTCGTCTAAGAATTCTTACGTTTTTGTTGAAGACCTGAATCAATCGCATTAAGTCAGATTCAGTTTTCGACATAGATATTCAATAATATTTCATATCGATGTTGAATAATATTACATATGCATGTTGAGTATTATCCAATATGTAGCTTTGTCAACTAGAAAATAACGGTCAGATTTGCCAAATACTATGAGCAACAATACTTGGCGAAATAGGGAAGGCTTTCTCAGTCATACAAACAATAGATGCGTTTTCAGCAAGATCCGGAAGAAGATCCTCAGCTTTATTGAGCCATTTTGCATCATGAGTGTCGGGTGAAGTTTTAGACTTAATCTCCACGCAGCTGTACTTCCCATGGGCATGAATGATTAAGTCAATTTCCATTCCGGTGTTGTCACGGTAAAAATAAAAATTAGCTTCTTTCCCGTTGTGAGCCCAGCTTTTTTTAATTTCGTTAACGATGAAGTTCTCAAAAATATTTCCGGCCAAGTAAGAGTTACTTAACTCTTTCCCATTTTGAAGATTAAGAAGATGGCAAACCAATCCAGTATCAGTGAAGTAGAGTTTGGGACTTTTCACTAATTGTTTTCCAACATTATGAGCATACGGACGCAGTAAATGAATAATGCCGGACGCTTCAGCAATTGATAGCCACCTTTTAACCGTGGGCTGTGATACTCCAACTTCCTTGGCTATCTCTTGAAGCCTGAGTTCTTGGCTAACTCGTCTGGCAATAGTGATTAGAAATTTTTCGAATTCATCAAACTTCTCTATGCCGGATAAGCTTCGGACGTCCCTTGAAAGGTACAAGTCTACTAATGATCTAAAAAACCAACTTCTCTCTGTTTCGGTCGCTTTCTTTAACTCCGGCCAAAATCCTTGGAAAACAGCATTCCAAGTATCAGCAGGATCAAGAATGGGGAGATTTGATGAAAGAGAAAAACTAGGAAGGTAAGGCTTTTGTTCCAGACCTTTCCCTGCAATTTCATAAATGGAAAAAGGCCACAATTCGAAATTCATTAGTCTGCCCGGCAAAGCATCCGATACCTGCGACATTAAAGATAGTTTTTGCGAACCGCTCAACCAATACAGGCCTTTTTCAGATCTTGAATCAACTGAAATTTTTAGAGCTTTAAAAATTTCCGGTACACGCTGAACTTGGTTAAAGAAACAAGGGGGAGGATTAAGCTGCAGGAATTGGAGCGGCGCGTTTTTAGCCGATTCCAGATTGTTAATATCGTCAAAACTTATGATGGTTCGCTTATCGGACGACAACTGTTTCAATAATGTACTTTTGCCAACCTGCCGCATTCCTGAAACCATAACGATCTTAAAGAATTTGGAGGCTTCTTCAATAACGGGCTAGATCGTGCGTGGTAGGTAATTCATAACAGGAGCTCCCTCATACTTATCAAAAGTATAAGTATTGGTGAAATTTTATTCAATGTCCGTATCAAATAATATTTAATATGAATGTTCAATAAAAGGGGATGTTGCAAAAGTCCAGAAACGGACGATTGGCACATTCCCTTTCTTTTATACCTTTTAAGCGAACTCTTTAGGTTGTAATTTTTTCGCCTTTTGAAACCCCTTAAGATTCCTTTTGCAGAAGGAATCTTAAATGTTTTGGCCTTTAAATCATTTAATAAGATGGCATTTCACCATCTTTTTCGAATATTTGAGGTCGTCCTGTCTCGGAACTCATCCTGACATTATTTAAGGTATTTTCACACCTCCTACTTTTCCAAAATTAACACGAAAGTGCTCAGTTCTTCCTATTCCTTCGCCTCGAGCGGAAACTATAAAGAAGGACGATCTCAGAAATTGTAAAATGACTCATGGTATGTGGTTCTTTGCGAAGCACATCTCCATAGCACGACAGGGGGTTCGATTCCCTCTGTCTGCTTTTAAATCAAAGAGTTACTATTTCTTCTCTATATTTAGTCCTTAAATACAAAAAGAGCTGTTGAAAGTTTTCTTTCGGAGAGACTTTTGCAACAGCCCCTAAAATGTGAACGACGTTTTCCTAATTCAAAAAAGCTTGCTAAACACCAAGGAGTCGAAAAATAGCCTCAAATCTACGGATCAGAATCCGGGCACCGACTGCCTTTTCAAAGAAGCCTAGGAAAAAATATCTAACGCTCAGCTTATTAACCACACAGGTCAGGATTTCTGCCTAGTGGGTATTTTGTTTTTGGCTAAAAACCGCTAGAGTGTCGATCATAATTATTCACCCGACCAAAAGGCCCAACATGATCGACAAGGCAACCAGAGAGAAGATTATTTCCTTAATTCATCGGGAGGTTGTGCCGGCGCTGGGATGCACTGAACCGATTGCAGTATCACTGGCAGTTGCCAAAGCAACCGAGCTCTTAGGTATGCAGCCTGAAGAAATCAACTTTGGCCTTAGCGGGAACATCATTAAGAACGCAATGGGAGTCGGCATACCGGGAACCGGGATGATCGGGCTTCCGATCGCAATCGCCCTTGGAAGTCTCATTGGAAAATCCGAATACGGTCTCGAGGTCCTCAAAGAAGTCTCCCCAGAAGCTGTCGAAAGAGGAAAAGCTTTTATCGAGTCGGTTCCAATCAATATCAAACACTTGCCGGACTCTCCTTCTAACCTTCATGTTGACGTTGAGGTCCGAGCGCAAGGTCATTCGGCTAGGGCGGTTATTTCGCGAGAGCACACGCTCTTTGTCCTCTTGGAAAAAGACGATGAGGTGATTTTTGCGGAAGAAGAAGGTTCCGGGAACGGTGATGCTCAAGACGCAGATGATGTACAACTGAATTTCAGAATGGTTTTTGATTTTGCGACGACGGCTCCGTTAGAAGAAATCCGATTTATGAAAGAAGCTCAGAGACTTAACGAAGAGGCCGCGGAGTTCGCATTAAAAGGTGACTACGGTCATTCCCTTGGAGCAATGATCCGGAACAACGGAATGAAGTACATGGGCGATTCAACCCTGGCCCATATGGTTGAATTTACTTCGGCCGCATGTGATGCTCGCATGGGCGGAGCAACCGTTCCTGTGATGTCTAATTCCGGCAGCGGCAACCAAGGAATTACCGCGACTTTGCCGGTAGTTGTTTTCGCTAAAGATATGAACGCGAGCGAAGATCAGATGATTCGGGCCTTGACACTTAGTCATTTGACCAGTGTCTACATCAAGCAAAGTCTTGGGCGCTTATCGGCCCTTTGCGGCTGTGTTGTAGCTTCGACCGGAGCATCTACTGCTATCACTTGGCTAATGGGCGGCGGATATGAAGACGCGTGTGCCGCCGTCAAAAATATGGTAGCTAACTTGTCAGGGATGCTTTGTGACGGAGCCAAGCCCGCCTGTTCCATGAAAATCTCTTCAGGTGTTTCTACTGCTCTGATGTCTGCGATGCTGGCGATGAACGGCCGCTGCGTATCTAGCATTGAGGGAATCGTCAGCGAAGATGTGGATCAGACGATTCACAATCTCACCTTAATCGGTAAGGAAGCGATGGTCGAGACGGACCGTCAGGTTCTCGAAATCATGACCCATAAATAGGGGATAAGAGCCAAGCTTGGAGTCGGTATTTCTCCCTCCAAGCTCTCATACATAAGAATTATTTGGCTTCTTGCAGTTTATTCAGTCTCTCGAGCGCCAAGTAGCTGAAGAAAGCTCCTGCCGGAATCAATGCTTTGTCATTGAAGTCAAAATACGGGCTGTGAAGAGCTTCTTTGTGTTCCGAGTCTTTCACTCCGATAAAGAAGAAACAGCCCGGCAAAACCTTTTGATAGGAACTGAAGTCCTCACTGATCATGTAAGGCTCGGCAAGTTCAATGACATTTTGAGCACCGAAACAACGATCTGCCGCTTCCTTTGCATCTTTTGTGAGTTCGGGATCATTATTGACGGCAGAAACGCGGCGTTCATAGACAGTTTCTGCTTTGATGCCGTAGGCCGCGGCGATGCCTTGAGAGCGCCGTGTCAGCTCTTCCTCAATTGTGTCTCGAATGGATTCGTCAAAGGTTCGAACCGTGCCGATCATTTTTACAGAGTCGGGAATGATGTTGTAAGCGCGTGATCCTTCGGTATTAAAACTGCAAACAGAAACAACAGCGGATTTAAGCGGATCCAATGTGCGCGAAACTAAGCTCTGCAGAGCGTTATAAATTTCTGTGGCAACCGGCAGCGGGTCTTTGCCGAAATTCGGACGTGCACCGTGTGTCCCTACACCGACGACGCGAATGGAAAACAGATCGCAGGCAGCCATGGTCGGACCGGCTTTGAAAGCGATCGTTCCGACATCTAAGGAAGGTTCGTTGTGCGCGCCGTAGATCTCTTTAACGCCGTATTTTTGGAAAACGCCGGAGTCAATGACGCTTTGAGCGCCGGCAACATTTTCTTCGTCTGCTTGGAAGATGCAAAGAATTCTTCCGGGGAAATCACGATGTTTGACCAGATAGATAATGGCAGCGATCAGCCAAGTCTGGTGGCCGTCGTGTCCGCATGAGTGGGCATTTCCGTTTTTGGAAGCCCATTCGCATCCGGATTTTTCTTCGATCGGGAGGGCATCGATATCGGCTCTAAGAGCCACCGTTGCTCCGGGCCTATTGCCTTCGATCAAAAGGAATCCGCTTCCAGGAGAGGTTTCTGTATCTAATCCCGAAATTCCGAATTGTTCAAGAATGGATTTGATGCGGGCAAGCGTGCCTCGTGTGTTGAAACCGACTTCGGGATTTTCGTGGACGGTTTTACGGAAGGAGATCAAACGAGATTCGTATTGTTGAAGCTCCTGACGAATGCTTTCTGGATCTATTGTGTTTTTCATTTTCAGCTGAGATAGCTTTATTAAATAAAGCGTCATTCTCGGAAGGTCGAGGCCGATAGTCAAGAGCACGACTAATTGTTGAATTAAAAGAGCTGATGAAAATGTCTAACTTCAATGTTTCTGTGCAGAAGTTGTGTGTTGATTGCCTATCACTTTTGGTTTGATGTTTCTGGAGAGAAAAAGTGAAAAGGGAAAAAACGCCGTGAAATCAGATCAATTTGGAAGAAAAAACTAATCGAAAATACTCATTCGCTTGTTGTTTCAAAAAAGAAATTCTTCAACTTGTGAAAGATAAAATCAAAGAAGAAGAAAAACTTTATTGCCTTGAGCCTGATGGGGACGAGTCTTTTGTAGAGGGTGTAGTTGGAACATTCGAGAAGTTTTTCCTCCTTCATAGGTTTTGCCTGTGAGGCTAATTGATGAAACAAACCTTAAATCTCAAATAAAGGAGGGTGCCTTTAGAGCGCCGGAATGATGTTTACTTCGATGTATTGGTATCTTTTCATCTGCCTTTTATTCTTCGGAATAGGCGACTTCCTTGGCGTTGCCACAAAAGCCAAGGTTTCTGCAGTGTTCGTGAGCTTAATGCTCTTTTTAATCGCTTTCATGGCCGGGTGGATTCCTCCCGACATCATTAAGAAAGCCGGCTTGGATCAGATCGCTAAATGGTCTGTGATTCTGCTCGTGTTCTCCATGGGAACTACCATTAACATGCGTGAGCTGATTGCCGAATGGCGCACGGTTGTGACGGCCCTTTTGGCAATGGGCGTCATTATGCTCGGCGCATTTTTGATGATGCCGTTTATCGGTTACGAAAACACTATGGTCAGCGTGCCTATCGTGACCGGCGGTATCGTTGCAACTCAGATCATGACAAGCGGAGCGATGGAACATGGTTTTGCTCTGGCGGCAGCATTGGGTACGATCGTTTTCGCAGTGCAGAAATTCATCGGTACTCCGTTAGCCAGTTACTTCGGACTCAAAGAAGCTCGTTTCTTAATCGATGAATACCGCAAAACCGGTGTCGTACCACAAGATACTTATGCACCTAAGAAAGAATCGGCTGCCGGTCCCACTTTCTTTGAAGGTCACAAGAAGTACTACGGCCAGTTCACTTGTTTAGCGATTACAGCGCTTTTCTCTTGGATCGCCTTTGTAATCGGCAAATGGACAGGCCTTTCTGCAACAATTTGGGCCTTGATCTTGGGCGCTGCTGTCGGCAGTACCGGTTATCTGCCTCGCAATATTCTGAAGCACGCCAATGCCGGCGGTTTACTGAACTGCGCTGTTTTCTGTGCCATTATCCCGTCGCTTGCCACGATTAAACCGGAAAATCTCTTGACCCTGTCTTACTCAATCTGTGTGATTTTCGCGATTTCGATCTTCTGCATCATCGTGTTCTTCAAGTACCTTCCCTTGTGGAAGATCATCGGTTCCAAGAACGTTGCCGTCGGCGTTGCTGCCTGCCAGTTAATTGGTTTCCCGGCTACCTACTTGGTCGTTAATGAAATTATTAACGCCGTTGCCGAAACTGAGGAAGAAAAGAAGATTATTCATGAACGCTTGATGGCGAAATACCTCGTTGCAGGCTTCGTGACCGTGACAACCTTCTCCGTGATCGTTGCCGGCATCTTTGTGAAGTTCATCTGATCCCGATTTCAAGGTTAGGAAAGAAAACATGATTAAATTTGATCCTCAAAATTATCCCTATCCGTCCAAACGCAACGTGGTCTATGCTCGCAACGGCATGTGCAACGCTGGGAATCCGCACGCTGCATCCGCTGGTCTTCAGACTCTTCTGAAAGGCGGCAATGCAGTGGACGCAGCTGTCGCAATGGCCAGCGCTATGCCGGTTGTGGAGCCAACCGGCAACGGTTTGGGTGCCGACTGCTTCGTAATCCTTTGGTATGAAGGAAAAATGTACGGCCTGAACGCTTCGGGTCCCGCTCCTAAGTCTCTTTCCGTTGCTGCACTAAAGGACAGAGGATTTGAAAAAATTCCTTCTTACGGCGTTGAACCGATTGATGTTCCGGGTGCGGTTGCAGGCTGGATGACGCTTCATGAACGCTTCGGCAAACTTCCTTTGGAAGAAGTGATGGCACCTGCCATTCGCTACGCAGAGAAAGGCTATCCGGTGACTCCGAATATTTCTCGTCTCTGGCAGGAAGCTTTCGAAAACTATTCCAAATATCGTGATCGTCCTGAATTCCAGGGCTGGTTTGATACATTTGCACCCAACAACACTTGGCTCAAACCCGGCGAGATGTTCCGCTGTCCGGATATGGCTAAGACATTGAAAGAAATCGCTGCTACCAAGGGCGAAGCTTTCTACCGCGGAGCCATTGCCGAAAAGATTGATGCTTTCTTTAAGAAGCACAACGGCTTCTTAACCAAGGAAGACCTGGCTGCTTTCAAACCTGAGTGGGTTGATCCGATCAGCGTGAACTATCACGGGGTGGATGTATGGGAGCTGCCGCCTAACGGGCACGGTATTACCGTTCTGATGGCCTTGCAGATTCTTAAAGATATGAATCTTGCTGAAAGAGATTGTGCCGACACAATGCACAAGCAGATCGAAGCAATGAAACTCGCGATGGTAGATACAGCTGAATACGTCGCGGAACCTTCTTTCATGAGAGTTTCTGTTGATCAGCTTTTAAGCGAAGACTATGCTGCCAAACGCCGCGCATTGATTAACGATAAAGCCATCATGCCGGAACCGGGCGATCCAGGATGCCCGTCTACCGTTTACTTCTGCTGTGCAGACGCAGACGGCAACATGGTGAGCTTTATCCAGTCCAATTTCCGCGGATTCGGCTCCGGCATCGTTGTTCCGGGCACCGGCATTTCTTTGAACGACCGTGCAGAGAATTTTAAATTTGACGAAAACCATGCTAATGCGTTGACGGGAGGCAAACGTCCGTACCACACCATTATTCCGGGATTCCTGACTCAAGACGGAAAACCATTAGGACCGTTCGGAATTATGGGCGGATGGATGCAGCCCCAGGCTCATGTTCAGGTGGTTATGAATATGATTGATTGGCACCTGAATCCTCAGCAAGCGCTTGATGCGCCACGCTGGCAGTGGGTCGGTGGTAAGAAAGTCGAAGTGGAGCAAGAAACTCCCAACTACATCATTCGCCAGCTTCAGCGAATGGGACACCAAATCGTCGTCCAACCTGATCCTTATCATATGGGTCGTGGTCAGGTCATTCTTAGAGATGAAAACGGCGTGCTTTGCGGCGCAACCGAGAAGCGTACCGACGGACAGATCATGTCCTACTAATCAACAAAGGTCTCGATGCCAAGGCGTCGGGACCATTGATTCAGGATCCGGTTCTTTAGCGAGGCCCGGTTTTTGTTTGAAGATTAGATAATTAATTTAACGTGACCGTGTGCGTTTAAACGATATCGGCGCTCGGTTCCGTCAGACAGGTTTGACACCTTGAATACATAGGCTTCTGGATCTTTCGCTTCCGGCAGCTGCTGAAGGGCTTTTTCGATAGCAGCTTCAATTGAACGGACACCGGAGACTTTAACGGTTCCGATGACATCTCCGTTTTCCTTGAAAACTTCTACCTGATCGATACTTTCGAAATCTAATCTATTGTTTGGCATGACTCTCACTCCCAGCCGAGTATTTAGCAGGAGAATTATCAGGCTCTGCGGACAACAATCTGAGTAATCTAACCAATTGTGAGCAGGAAGCTGTCAGGACGGCTTTCTTATGAGAAGTGATTACCGAGAATATAAGTGAAAAGGCCGCCTGATGAAACCGGCGGCCTATAACTCATAAGCCTACTTATTGCTCAGAAGCGGCGCCTTCACCGGCGATTCTTCCGAATGTGAAGATATCTGCAATAGCATTTCCGCCAATACGGTTGCTTCCGTGGATACCGCCTGTGACTTCACCGGCAGCATACAGACCCGGAATCACATTTCCGTCGCGGTCCAGTACTTGAGCTTTCGTATTGATCTTGGCCCCGCCCATTGTGTGATGACGGCACATACCGATCGGACCCGCATAGAACGGGGCTTTTACGATCTTGTGACTCAGCATAATCGGGGTACGGCCGAGAGGATCTTTCTTGGAATCAACCATTGCGTTGTATTCATTGATGGTCGCGACCATAACTTCCGGCGGTACTTTGATGAGTTTGGCGAGTTCTTCAATCGTGTCTGCTTTGAACAAGGTGCCGTTTTCCAGAGCACGATGGTTCATCTCGTTGTAATACTCGTTGTTCTTATCGAAGCCGTCTGTATCGCATACCGGGAAGACCGTTTGATCGGTTTGAGCCAAAGTGGCGTCACGAATTACGTCACGGCGAGCATCTTCGGCAACATATCTCTTTCCTTCCTTGTTGAGGAAGATGGTGTATTCGATAGCTTGGAAAATATCAGCGGTGTGTTTGTAGCCGGGAGCAGTCCACGGAATGCACTGGATGTAATCCAAACCAACGGCTAAACCTCCGATACCTTGGATATATTTGAGTACTTCACCGGTAGAGCCTGGCTGGTTCGTTGTGTTGAGTTTTGTCAGACGCGGGTCAAAGTAAGAGCACATTGTCGGGTTTGCAGCGAAACCGCCTGCTGCGGCAACGACGGCCTTGTTGGCTTTCCAAAACTCTTTCTTGGCGTCTTTGAGTTCAACTTCAACGCCTAAGACACGGCCGGAGTCCGGTTTCTCACGAATGATCCCGATGACTTTGTGGTTAGTCAGAACCGGAAGACCGATCTTGTTGGCGTAGTTCATGCAGGCTTTGATGTAGTCTCCGCCGCTCTGACCGACAGGATTGCGGCAACGAGGCCACAGGCCGCCATAGATTTGGTAGATGCCGGGTTTGAACTGCACGCCGACTTTCTTAAGCCATTCGACGCTTTGAGGAACGTTTTCGCACAATGTGGCGACAAGAGCAGGGTCGGCGCGGAAATCGCCCGCAGCCATCGTTTGTTTGGTATGGAGCTGAGGAGAGTCCTCAATGCCTGCTTTCTTGTAATCTGCTTCTACGGCCGCATTCAAGCCGCCTCCGCTAACCATAGTATTGCCGCCTGGAATGGAAAGTTTTTCCAGAACGACAGCATTTGCGCCTTTTTCCTTGGCGACGATGCCGGCAGAAAGACCGGCACCGCCGGAGCCGATGACAATGACGTCATAGGTTTTATCCCAAGTGGTGGGCGTCGAGCAGGGATTTGCTGCATGAGCGAATGTGGAAATGGAGGCGGCAGCAGAGGCTGCACCCCCAACAAGAAATGATCTTCTGTTGAGTGTCATCCTATTCTCCTCGGAAGTAGGTGATTTCAGTCTACGCTTTCATACAAAAGAGACAATTAGGGTTAAGTCCCTTGCGTGCTAACGAATTTGGGTATTTATTTTTTGAACAAAAATAGATAATTAAGACAAATTGTTAGTCAAAATTTCATTTGACGGTGAAATAGCCCTGTAAAAGCATTTACTTTTGCTTCAATAAAGAAAAAAGTGAGTTTTGATGGTTGAATTTTTAAATCCCCCTAATTTTCTTTTTAAGACTAGATAAAAACACGGAGATCTCAGATTTTTTAGTCAGTTTTAAAATGACTGAGCAATCAACCTCATTATTTCTACTAAAAATTAAGGCTCAAATGTCCAAGGCACTCCACATTCATTCAAAAGACAACACCGCTGTCTGTACCTCAGAAGTCAAAGCTGGAGAAGAAGTCGAAGTCATTGATTCCGATGGTTCCAGAAGCTTCATCAATGCAGTAAGTTCCATTCCTTTTTGCAACAAGATCGCGTTAATCGATATCCAAGAAGGAGAAGAAATTTTTAAATATGGCGAAGTTATCGGCAAAGCGATTGCGTTCATTCCTAAAGGAACTTTGGTGAATCATCTCAATATCGCGAGCCAGCCGCGTTCCTACGCTGAAGAGTACGTATTAAAAGGAAAATACAAATGAAATTTTTAGGCTTCAAACGAAAAGACGGCTCTGTCGGTGTACGTAATCACGTTCTCATTCTTCCTTCCTGCGCGTGCGCGTCAGAAACTTGCCGTGTGGTTGCTTCTCAAGTTCTAGGGACTAAAAACGTCATTATCAATGTCGGCTGCTCTGATGTCACAGCAAATACAGAAATGACTCAGCGAGTGCTGACAGGATTTGCGCTAAACGCTAATGTTTTCGGAGTTGTCGTTATTGGACTTGGATGTGAAACTGTCGGGCATCGAGAGCTCGCAGAAAAAATCCGCATGTTGTCCGATAAACCGGTCGTTTCTTTCGGAATTCAAGAAGAAGGCGGAACCATCAAAACAGCAGCTCTTGCCGTTGAGGCGGCTCGGAAAATGGTTGAAGAGGCAAGCAAGCTGCAAAAAGTAGAGTGTGATGCTTCAGATCTTTTTGTTGCGATCGAATGCGGCGGATCGGATGCAACCAGTGGGATTGCGTCCAATCCGGCAGTCGGGAGTATGGCCGACAAAATCTATGATCTTGGCGGCACAACGATGATGAGCGAAACCGTTGAGTTCATAGGCGCTGAGCATGTTCTCGCCAAACGCGGGAAAACACCCGAGATTCATGATCAGATTATTCGTATCTGAGAAGAGTATGAAAAACATCTTGCCCTAGCTGGGCAAGATTGCCGATCCGGCCAGCCTACGCCCGGTAACAAAGTTGGCGGTTTGTCGACAATCGAAGAAAAAAGTCTCGGTTGTATCCATAAGGGAGGAACTCGTCCGGTTTCCGAGGTTCTCCAAGAAGCAGCGAGGCCAACTAAGAAAGGTGCTCTCATTATGGATACGCCAGGGTATGACATTTCTTCTGTCACGAGTATGGTCGCCGGGGGGCGCGACGATTGTGGTCTTCACAACCGGCCGAGGCACTCCGACCGGCCATGCGCTAGCTCCAGTAATTAAAGTTACTGGAAATCCATTGACTGCGGAAAGAATGAAAGACAATATGGATATTGATGTTTCCGGTATTTTAGAGGGAGAAGAAACGATTAACCAGGCCGGGGAGAGAATCCTGAAAGAAGTGTTGGAAGTCGCCGGCGGCAAGGTAACAAAAGCAGAGGCTTTAGGCTTTTCTGATATCGCTGTTGATCATGTTTGCCGTTATATCTAATTTTGCAAAAAACATGGACGACTAAAAAATGCGCCCGGCAAGTTGCCGGGCGTCTGATTAGTAAATGAGGTTATTGATTGACAGTTTCAGGCTGATCCCAGACTTTGATTTCCGACAGTTTTCCTGTGTATTTAGTTACGCTGACAAGACCTGAAGAGGCAACATTGCCGCAAGCTAAATCAGATGTAGGAATATCCATAGTCAATGTATTGGAGTTGCCATGAATGTCCAATAAAGTGCCGTCAGTCATCTTGACGGGCTCATACCAGGCACCGTGATGAACAACAACCGTGTCTTTTCTGATTCTGTCCGTGACATAAGCACCGGCTAGTAGCGCACCGCGGTCATTTTTAACCAGAACGATATCTCCGTCTTCAATACCGAGTGATTTTGCGTTTTCCGGATTGATCCAGATCGGTTCGCGCTTCAAAATATTTGCAAAATCATGGCTGGAAGTACCGTCAAGCTGGCTGTGCATACGATAGCGACTCTTACAGGCCATATATGCAAGCGGATATTTCTTGTTAGGTGTATTGAGGCCCTCGGTCGGCTCTAAATAACTCGGATGACCTAAACAGCTCTTGTAACCGTAACTTGCTATCTTGGGACTGTAAATCTGAATTAAGCCGCTTTCCGTACCAAGAGAATTTCTCTTCGGGTCCTTGCGGAAATTAGCGAATGCAACATAGTCTCTTTCCTGCGGACGCACGTCATAGAGGAAGTAGCCTTTCTTCCAGAAGTTTTCAAAGGATGGCAGCTTGACTCCCATCTGTGCTCCGAACTTCCTGGACTGCTCGTAAATGAACTTAATCCAATCCATTTCGCTTCTTCCCTCTGTGAATTGGTCTCCGCACCCCATTCGTTTGGCTAATTTACTGAAGATCCAATAGTCGGGCTTAGATTCATATTGAGGCTCGATTGCCTGCTGCATCGCAACGATACCGTCATTGGAATAAGTTCCGATATTGGTAATATCGTTGTGTTCGAACTGGGTTGCAGCGGGTAAGACAATGTCCGCATGGCGAGCAGTAGCAGTCCAGCACGTGTCTGTTACTACGACAGTCTCAGGAATCTTCCATGCTTCCAGCAGTTGATTTGTCGAAGGCTGATGAGCGAAGGGGTTGCCGCCGGCCCACATTACCATCTTAACTTCAGGATAAGTGACCTTTGTTCCGTTGAAGTCGATCGTTTTTCCTGGATGCAGGAAGCAGTCTACAAAGCGGGCGACAGGGATTACCTTGCTGCCTTTCCAGGCCTTGTTGTAAGGAAGGACAGGTTCGACCGAAGCAGGCACGCCTCCGACAAAAGGACCGTAAGCAGCAGGGGATCCTCCGCTTGAATATTGATAATTTGTCCCTATCCCGCCTCCAGGCAATCCGATCTGTCCTAAGGCTGATGCTAAGGCAAAACCCATCCAATGGGGCTGTTCGCCGTATTGAATGCGCTGAATCCCCCAGCCCATCATGATCATAGTGCGGTTTTCTTGAAGCTCGTGTGCTAAAGATTTGATTCTTGATTCAGGGACACCTGTCACTTTGGATGCCCAAGCAGGAGTTTTCTCAATACCGTCAGTTTTACCCATGACGTACGCATTGAATTCTTTCCAACCGGAGGTGTACTTATTGATGAAGTTGTGATCACATTTCCCGGTCTTTTCCAGCTCGTGGATCATGCCTAGCATCAATGCACAGTCAGTACCCGGAATCGGTGCAATCCATTCACTGTTGAGATATTCTGCGGTGTCTGTAGCAATAGGGTTGATGGAGATGGTTTTGATGCCGGAATCTTTGAGGGCTCTAAAGTAACCGGCAGCGTTATGCAGAGTAGTTACCCAATCAATATCATCTGTGACGAGGGGGTCTGCTCCCCAAAGGACAACACGTTTACTGTTTTTAAGAACATTATCCCAGCTCGTGGAGGTGGGGTCCGACATGCCGACCACATAGGGCAAGATACGGCCAATGGCTGCCGTTGAATAGCTGTTAGTGGTTTGGATGAATCCGCCGCAAAGGTTGAGTAAGCGCTGCTGCAAATTTATGGCCGCATTGACCTTACCGCTGGACATCCAACCGTAAGAACGACCGAACATCGCGCTCGGGCCGAAATCAGCGTAAATACGTTTCATCTCATTGGCGACCAAATCTAACGCTTGATCCCACGAAACTCTTACCCAGCGGTCAGTGCCGCGTTTTTCTCGAGAGGCGGGACCATCTTTTAAGTAACTTTCCCTGACCATCGGATAATGGATTCTTGAGGCAGAATAAGGCAAATTGCAAAGACCGTTAATATTCGGAGAAGGCGCGTAGTCGTACTCAAACGGGTGAAGTGCCACCATTTTTCCGCCGCGAACCTGAGGACGGACGATGCCCCAGTGACATGCCGTAATGCATGATCCTTCGTTTAGCGGAGATTTTCCGAGAGAGAAAGTCTCTGTTAGGCTAAGGTCAGGAAGCGGCTCCGGCAATGCTGGGTATTTGGCAGCGCTTTTAGCTCCAGCAGGATAATCTTTAAATTTTTCTGAAACACTGGGTTTTTCTTGTGCCGACACAGTGTTGGAAAGGGCTGCGGCACCTGAAGCCGCGGCTACGGCAAGAAAAGAACGTCTAGAAATAGAAGTCATAAATTGTGTCCTCTAAAGGGAGAGGTCTCATTTTTTGGGGAGAGACTTCCGTAAATGATAAAGATTCTTAACTAAAGTTGCCTTGGGGTTCTCCTTAATTTTTGAATAGCTTTTCACCCAAAAATTAGGCATTTTGTCTATAAAAACAAGAAGTTCTTGGCGTTAATTTTCATTATTAGCGGGTGTTGATTCTCGGCTCATCGTTTATTACAAAACTAATTGAGAAAAAAGCTCTCTGAGATGAATTGATCTTAGAGAGCTCAATTAGAAAAATATATTTTTTCTTAATCAATAGCTAAAGCGCCTTGATTGTTTTGGGTTTCTTCTACAGCTTTATCTTCTGCAAAATAATTATTAATTGAAGAAATAACTTCAGAAGTGTGCGCTTGAGGCTTTGTTATAAACGAAACGCTAACGAAAATAATCAAAGAAATAAGCATCGAGCAGAGTGCACCCGAAAATCCGAACGGCGAGACTTTGAAGATAAAAGTCATAGATACCATGCAGATTTCACCGATAACGATCGAAGCGATGGCTCCTTCGCGGCTTGCTTTCTTCCAGTACAAACCGCCGATAACGGCCGGAACAAGGACGGCAACTCCGCCGTTAGAAAGTACCAACAGATCAGCGAGGGCTGTTGGGCGAGTTAATGCAAAAACAACCGATGCCAAACCGATAATCAAAACACCGATCTTTGCGACGTTGTAGAGCGTGTTTTCATTGGCCTTTTTGTCCACGAATTTTTTGTAGATATCGGTCGCGACCATCGTAGAAGTTGCGTGTAGCTGGGAATCTCCGGTAGACATGGCTGCTGCGAGGGCTCCGCTGATGATTAGTGCAGCAAATACAGCAGGAGTGTATTTAAGCAGCAGTTCTGGGAAAATCGTATCCGGGGCTGCGATATCAGGCATTAAAAGTCGGCCGATCATCCCGACGCAAGGCGTAAATACGTAAATCATCGTCAGATAGATAGACGAGAAGACGGCTGACCATTTCATGACGTTAAGATTTTTTCCGGCGAAAAAGCGCAAGGTGACCTGCGGGAACATCATCATGCCGAATGTAATGACGATCCAGCGAGAAACCCAGTCCTGAGCGGTTACGACGCCGTTTGGCCCCGGCATTGTGAAGAGTTCCGGCGTATGAGAGAACGCTGCTTGGTAGGCATCTGCAACGGATGGGAAATTTGCAAGGATAACCCAAAGCGAACCGCCGAGTAGGCCGGCGAACATAAATACCCCTTGAGCGGCGTCGGTGATGGCAACACCTTTCATACCGCCTAACCAGACCAATACGATCATGATGGCAAAGAAAATCAATGCTCCAACGGTGTAGCTCAGCATGCCTCCGGAGATCGTTTGGAAAATGTAGCTGCATCCAATGGCTTGAATCGCCACATACGGGATAGTAAAGATCATCGTGATGAGCGTTACAAGAATGCCTACGGTTTTCGATTGATATACGTCAGAGGCGTAGTCTGATACAGACAAATAACCGTAACGCTTGCCTAAATACCAAAAGCGCCGCCCCCAAACCCAGAAGAGGACGCCCGGAAGAACTGTCCATAATCCGTTGCACCACCAGCCGATACCGTTTTTGTAGGCGAATCCGCCGGCTCCCATAAAGGCATAAGCACTATGGTAGGTTGCTGAGAATGTCAGTGTCAGAATGAAAATGCCAAGCCCACCGCCTGTGGCAAAGTCCTTGATGTTTTTCTTATCTTTTTTGGAGGCATAAAGCGCAATACCTAAAAGTACGGCGATATAGACGGCTAAAATCACTAATCCGATATTCATTTGGACCTCCTACAGTTCAGGCCGCTGCACGGGCACGATGGGTTTTTGGTCCTGCCGACAATCCCACGCTTTGAGTTTGTAGGCAGCAATAATGAAGTCGGCAATCATGACTAAGAACCAGAATTCAAGCCAAATGTACATGGTTGGCCAGCCCAATAAGAGCGGATGTTCTACGCAATAGTCGTTAAACCAAAAGACAATCGGCGGATTGACCATAAGGACGCTGACGATCAAAACTGCATAGAAAAGCTTGTGTCCGAGAGATTTCATAACGTTCTCCTTGGATCAAGCGTTTTGAAGCTGCTCAACGACAGCGATCAAGTTCTTTACTAAATGGTTGTGATAGATCTGTCCGCGGCGAGCGTCGGATTTAGAAGGTTCACCCGTACAACCGCCGGATTTTTTCGCTGCTGCTTTCGCGTGTTCAAGCGTACTCGGGACATAACAAAGTGTGTCATGTTCGTAAGTCGGATCGACAGAATAAAGAGGAGTATCTTTGATTGGATTGTCTATCGCTTTTTCTAAATGAACCATGTCCGGATAGCGAGCCATCATATGAGAAGTTTCTACTTCTTCGGCGTGTCCGACCGGACCGAAGCCCAGTTCCTTCACAATATCCTTGCTCATGTAAGCCGGATCAAAAATCTTGACGGTGCAGCCAAGCTTGCTCTGAGCTTTCTGTGCGCAGATCTGCATCCAAACAACGTTCACGATGCGATGACCGTTGATCAGAATAATCTTATTCAGACCGTGAGCATTCAAGGATTCGATGATGTCGTAGGTCAATTCAGACAGTACCTCAGGTCGGATTGTGACGGTCCCCGGTAGTACCATGTGATGGGGACTCCAGCCGAACCAAACTGGCGGAGTCAGGACTGCACCGGTTTTTTCCGCTGCTTCCTCAGCTATAGTCATTGCGACGTAAGTATCCGTGCCTAATGGAAGGTGATAACTGTGTTGTTCCACACTTCCGATCGGGACAATAGCAACGCCTTTGGATCTGGCGATTGCTTCCTTTGCTTCTTCCCAGCTTTTGGTTTGCAGCCAAGCGCTCATTTTTGTCTCCTAGGTTTGAGTTTTTCTTATTAATAATTTAATGAAGGGAAACAGTAAATTAAGAGGTACTGATAGCTTTTTTGCGTGACATACAAAGAGTTAATCAGCAGTAATTAAAGTGTGAACATGTTCACGGACAACCTTCTCAAACATCCCGCTTCCTAAAGGCCAAATAACCTCTTTACATGTAAAGGTGTAATTTTTGTTAAACTCACCTGACTTTTGAAATCCCTAATGGAGTGATCAGGATATTTTGAAAGTGTTTGAGACAAATGCTTTGGCTTAGGTTTCCCATCTATCTGCCTCGTTAAATTGATATTTGTCTCTGGGATGAACCGATCACAATTGGAAAAATAATGGAATTTTTACAACTAATTTTGGCTTTTATAGCGCTTTTGATTATATGGCTAAGACCCAAAGCAGAGAATTGGGCTTTTACTGCCATGTGGCTTGGCTGGCTTCTTATGATTTACCTATATGTCGGCCATACATCCGGTGCTCTGTTAGGCAACATGAATCTGTAGGAGACATCGAATGTCAGAAAACAAAAATATTTCTTTAGATACCTCAAGAGGCACTTTCTTCTATTTCCTTCTCTGCACTGCTGCAGCCATTGTTTTTCTTTTTCCGGTCGGCATTGCCAACATGGTTTTCGGGTATATCCTTGGCGATTCTCCTTGTACGCTTTGCTGGGGACAGAGAATTGCGATGATATTCATCGCGCTGTGTGCTTTTTTTATTGTTCGTTACGGCTTTAAACCGAAATACATTGCCTCTCTCCTCATCTTCACCGGGGTTGGCCTTTGGCAGTCTTTCCGTCATATCGCTCCGCACTCTGCCCGAGATCTGGATCAAGGTTTTGGCTTGATGGTTCTGGGTGCTCATACTTATTTTTGGGCCGAGGTTGTGTTTTGGGCCGTCATTATTCTCCTCGGAGTTATGTTCTTTTTTGCGCCTAAGGTATTAGCGCCGGCAAGCGAAAACGGTAATAATTGGCGGACTTTGAATTGGTGGGGAAAACTTTGTTTTTTCCTATCTGCAATTGTTCTCGCCTCTAATTGCCTCCAGGCTGCGGTTTCGACGGGACTTCCTCCTAATTATGGGCAAGGTGATCCGATTCGTTTTTCTTGGGATCCCAAACATATTATTCATACCGGTTCCGGAATGAACGGACATTTCAAGACCATTAGTTTCTTGGGTAAGCGAGATGTGAAGGCTCCGGATTTTGCATTCGCTCCAAACGCAGAGAAGTTAGGCATTTCGTTCAACCATAAAGCGTCAGAGGGACCTCTGAAAACGGAGAAGGAACTTCGTATTGTTTCAGAGGAAAAGATCGGAATCCGTCAGCCGTTGAATACTTTGACTCTTATCAACGGAGAATATGTTGTCAGCTCTAAAAACAACGTTTTTTTCCTGACCCCCGATCTCAAGTTGGTCGATGAGTTTGAGATGGATCCTCTGTATTCTGCCACGATCGATCCGACGGTCGGTCTTATTCCGTGGAAAGACGGCAAGTACCTCTTGATGGGATCTAATAAGAGCTTCCTGAAGTTTGAAAAGAACGTGACTGACGATCCGGATAAACAGCTAATCGGAAGGTACTCTGACTTTGTTAAGGGAGAGGATCATTTCTTGGCTCTGGGACGCGGCCGTGTGGATACTGTTCGCTCTAAGTTTAATCATGTCATGAGCGCTGCCTCCGACGGTGAATATAACTACATGGCAACCGTTCCGAATAATCGTGACCATAAAACATTTGTGATCAGCAAACAGCTGATGAAAGACATGGTGACATCCGGCGAATTTACACCTAAGACAAATCTACTGAAAGAAGGACGAAGCTTGGGTGAACTTTACGTCACGGGCTTGTCGATGTATGAAGGAAAACTGTTTGCGGTGAGTAAAAACTTCAACTGTATCTTTGAGATTGACCCGAAGAACGAGATGATTGATAGGGCTTTCGCTCTCCCTGAGTCTCTTGACGATGTTCGCGGCCTTATCGCGGATAAAGACGGCTTTAAGGTTCTCAATAGGAACGTACTGGTTACCCTGAAATTTTGATAACCGAATTTGAAATCAATCTCACTTTGATTTAAAGGATGCCGGCTTAACGCCGGTATTCTGCCTATTGACAAGGCTGTTAATCTTCAATACCCCGACGCTTCGAAAAATCAAACCTTGAAAGGGCAAATAAGAAGATCGCACCTCTGAAGCACAATTCAAAGGCCATCGCAACCCAGACACCATCCAATCCCATTCGGGATGCCAGGTAGTAAGCCAAGGGAATACGAATGAGCCACATGCTCCCTAAATTCATAAGGCTTGGGAACAACGTAAATCCGGCACTCACAAAGATACTGCAGCTAACAATAGCAGCAGCAAACATCGGCTCGGCGAACGCCTCAATTCGCAGAGCACTGGATCCTAATTCGACAATGGATTGATTAGTCGTCATAAACCCAATCATCCAAGGAGCTGTCAAATACATCACTACGCCCATAGCCGACATGATGACCATGATGACGTTGATCTTGGCAAATCTTCTTGCCATGTCCGGCCGTTTTGCTCCGATGCTTTGACCTACGATGGTGGAAGCGGCATCAGCAACCCCGTAACCCGGCATATAGCACAAGCTCTCAGCGGTTATGGCAAAAGAATGAGCCGCCAAAGATAGAGGTCCTAATGGCGCCACAATCATCGTCGTAACGATTTGGGCGCTGCTCATGGCCATTCTTTCTATGGCGATCGGAGAGCCGATTCTGACAACTCGCCTCATGCAGAAAATCTCAGGAAGGAAAGAGCCTGGGTGGCCGACGAGGGCAATTTTGTCAGACTTCACAACCAAGAACCAAAGAAGCAAACATGTGCTGGCCAACTCCGCCAAGATGGTCCCTAAAGCAGCGCCGGCAACCCCAAGGTTGGCACCGGGAACAGTAATGTTTAAACCAAGAACGTCGTATTCAGCAGTCGGAAAGATCAGCAGAAGATTAAATATGGCGTCCAAGAAGCACATCCCGATATTAATCATGCTCGGAAGTTTTACATTTCCGGTGCTTCGAAGCATGCTGGAGGCAACAAATCCTAAGAATGCAGCCGGTGTTCCGAGGCAGAATATGGCAAAGTAAGTTTTTGCGTCCGCATACAATTCCGGGGCACCACCGAGCCAAGTCGGAACATAAGGGGCAAGAACAACACCAACTACAGCTATTGCTATGCTGATAAGTCCGCCGACAAACAATGATTGCCGGAGCACGGATCGAGCTTCATCGAATTGCTTTGCACCGATTCTTTGTGCGACTTGAACCGTAAAGCCTGCAGTGACGGAAGTAATAAGTCCCCAAACAAACCAGAGAGAGGAAGAGACCAATCCGATCGAGGCCGCTGGGTTTGCGCCGAGGTGACCGACCATAGCTGCGTCGATGTACTGGACCATCACGAAAGAAATCTGAGCAAAAATCGCAGGCAGGCTTAAGCGCCAAACGAGTTCGATTTGGTCACAAACGTTTAATTGCGCGCCGTTTCTGATAAGAGAAAACAGCTGCTCTGTTCTTTTATCCTTCGTAGCCATAGCTCGCATTCTAGAAGCATTCTTTTCCTTAGGAACATTACGGAATGATTATGGGCCTTATTGCTGGAGAGCTTTTTGCTGCTTCTACTTAAGCGCGTGTTGGATTTTGATAGGTCTGTTAATTCATTAAGGCTGCTTCAAAAGTCTTACAACCGGACTTTCCTCGATCAGTCCCGGAATCCGATGTCCACGGTCGCTCCCCTCGGCTAGAGGTTCAGCTCTTCCATCTTTGTTAACCATTTTGTTCTTGAGCTGGGCGCGCGGGGAAAGAATCAGGAAAATTTTCTTCTAAAATCCTGAGCCTTCGCTAGAAACTTTGAGAACAACGGTTTTAATTCTCAAGTTTTCCTTAATTTTCCTGCTCTTCAAACACCGTTTGTTGAAGTCAACTACCTCGGCCTGAAGGCCGAGGCTTGAAAAAGCCTCTAGTTGACTAGCCTCAGGCTGTCGTTTGGCGGACTACGTTGGTTGAGAATATATAGGCAGTGCGCCAGTTCGGCGCTACATATACAGGCAGGTGAAAGTCCTGTCC
>ERZ772892.1156-NODE-1156-length-29213-cov-37.751869_pt1 | contig 29213 bp, 19 predicted proteins | sample MGYA00512126_ERZ772892 | MGnify/ENA primary metagenome ERZ772892 (study PRJEB29015, sample SAMEA2737697) | human gut metagenome | biome: human gut; feature: human-associated habitat; material: faeces | place: China | collected 2012 ... | reverse complement strand
ACTTTGCGCGTCCGCAGACGCGCCCCCAAGCTGCTCTTCCCCCAAGATTCCGTGATGAACCACAATTGCTCGGTATTCCCATAACCAAAAAGCCCTGCCGCATTCACGACAGAGCCTTTTTGTGCCTTGATTACGCCTTGCCAGCGCAGCCCAGCACATCCACAATCTTGTGGGCGACCATCGCCTTCACCGCAGCGCGGGCAGGCTTCAGGTACTGACGGGGGTCAAAGTGATCCGGATGTTCCGCAAAGTACTTGCGGATGCTCGCGGTCATCGCCAGACGAATGTCGGAGTCGATGTTGATCTTGCAGACCGCCATCTTCGCCGCCTTCGCCAGCTGCTCTTCCGGAATGCCAATTGCGTCGGGCATATTGCCGCCGAACTGGTTGATTTCCTTCACGAACTCCTGCGGGACAGAAGAAGCGCCGTGCAGGACGATCGGGAAGCCGGGCAGACGCTTGGAGCATTCTTCCAGCACCTCGAAGTGCAGCTGGGGCTTCTGACCGGGCTTGAACTTGTACGCGCCGTGGGACGTGCCGATGGCAATCGCCAGCGAGTCGCAGCCCGTGCGGGTCACAAACTCTTCGACTTCTTCCGGATGGGTGTACATTTCCTGACCATGCTCCACCTTCACGTCGTCTTCGACGCCGGCGAGCGTGCCGAGTTCCGCCTCGACGACCACGCCGTGGTCATGGGCATACTCGACGACCTTGCGGGTCAGGGCGATATTGTCCTCAAAGGACTTGGAGGAAGCGTCAATCATGACGGACGTGAAGCCGCCGTCGATGCAGCTCTTGCACAGCTCAAAGCTGTCGCCGTGGTCAAGGTGCAGCGCAATCGGGATATCGGGGTTCTCGATAACCGCCGCTTCCACCAGCTTCACCAGATAGGTGTGATTGGCATACGCGCGCGCGCCCTTGGACACCTGCAGGATGACGGGAGCCTTCAGCTCACCCGCCGCCTCGGTGATGCCCTGAATGATTTCCATGTTGTTGACGTTGAAAGCGCCGACCGCATAGCCGCCGTCATACGCCTTCTTAAACATTTCCTTCGTCGTAACAAGCGCCATTGGATTTTCCCTCCTGATGCAATAATGTAGGGGTTTCCACCGAACCTATTATAGCACATTCTGCCGAAATAGAAAAGGGGGTTTTTTCACAAGTTGTATTTTCTTTCACAAAGTTTTGGAGAAAAAAACGACCTCATCCCCCGTTGCGGCGGATGAAGCCGTATCAGCACGCAAAAGCAGCCTGAAAAAGTCGCCAACGCAATCGCGCAAAAGGGTCAAGCGTAGGGATTTCATCCCGTTTCATTCGCCCATGGGTTTCCCCCAATTAACACGCGGAAGCAGCCTGAAAAAGTCGCCAACGCAATCGCGCGAAAGGGTCAAGGGAGGAACTCCCTTGCAGGGTGCAGGGGCAGCGCCCCTGCTGGAGTCCAGAGGCAAAGCCTCTGGTCATTGCCCCTCTTCCGTCCGCTCCACCGTGCCGACGTAGATGATTTCGCTCTTCGCCTTGTATGTGTCGGTGTACATCAGCTTGCGCTCGGTTTCCGCGCCGCCCACATACTTCACCAGGTAGCTTTCCACCACACAGCCGTCGGTTGCCTTGCGGTAGGTGTACTCTTGGTCAACATAGGTGGCGTAGGTGTGGTTCGTGTCCTTGCGGTATTCCGGCTCGGTCGGGGCGGGCAGAGTCTGCACCGTCACCGTTTCCAGCTCGTACTTCACGCCCTTGCCGAGGCTCTCGCCGTAAATCGACACCACGCACACCTTGTGCGTCTTGTCGTAGCGGCTGTCCTTCATCACCGTCGCAACGATGAAAATCGTGCTGTTCGTGTCGTTGCGGAACTTGAAGTCAATGCGGTTGTCGGATACCGTCGCGTCCTTGCCGTAGTCGGTGTAGCCCACCGCGTCGGAGTGCGGCTCGCGCTTGAGAATCGTCATGTTCGCCTTCGCCGCCGCAAGGTACATCGTCGTGCTTGCCTGACACACGCCGCCGCCGTAGCCCATGCGCTGATCGCCGTATGCGTACTCAATCGCTTCATAGAAGCCGTTTGCCTTCGTGCGCTTGCCCACAACCGTATTGAAGGAGAATGTTTCACCCGCTGCAAGCATCTTGCCGTTGATGCGCTCGAACGCCACCTGAATGTTCAGGTTGCGGTTCTCCGTGCTGGTGGTCGAAATCGGGGTGTACGCCGTCGCGCGCAGCTGAATCTGCGGCTCCAGCATGGCTTTGGTCGTGGTCGGCTGAAGCTCGCGCGTCGTCAGCGCCACCTCGCCGCTGACCAGGGACGACATCATCTGGTACACCTGATTTTTCGCCTCGGTCGTGTCCATATAGCGCCCGACCGTCTCCGGCTGAATCGTCAGCGGATTGCTGAAGTTGGATGGATTAAAGACAATCTGCGCATCCACCGGCTGGATGTACGCCTGCTGCGCAATGCTGAGCAGGATGTTGTCAATCACCACATTGTCGCCGCTGGGCGTGGCGGAATAGCCCTCGTAGGGATTTTCCGCCAGCGCGTCCATCGTGGCTTTGCGCGCATCAATGCCGCCTTCTGTGTGCCCCGGCTGCCACGCCGCGTCGAGGGCTTCCTGCACATCGACGGTCATGTTCAGGTCGGCGCTCGTGATTTCCCTCACCAGCTGACCGGCGTACATCAGGCGCACCTTCCACGCGTCGCGCTGCTGATTCGCGTGCGCCGTGACCGCCTCTTCCGCCTCCGCACGGCTCATGCCGCCGAGGTGGATGCCATCCACATACACGTTCGGGACGTACTTGTCGTCATACGCCGTCACCGACGCGACCAGTGCTTCCCGCTCGTTCTGCTCCTGGATGGCATTGCTGATGGCGCCGCCCGCCGCGACCAGCCCGCAAATTACCGCCACCGCGCACGCGCAGAACAGGATGCGCTTGAGCAGCTTTTGCCCCGACGGCTTGCGGCGGATAGGCTCGTTCTTCGGCTCGCGATGCTCCGGGTTGAAGCCCCCCAGCCCCGTCGGCGGATGATTGCCGCCGCCATTGCCGCCGTTTCCGCCATTGCCGCCGTTTCCGCCATTGCCGTTCGCCGGATACTGCGGAAAATTCACCGGATACATCGGCTGCTGCTGCCATCCGCCATAATTCTGCTGCGGATACGGCGGATTCTGCGGGCGCTGCGGATTCATCGGCTGATTGGGCATCATCTGCCCGCCGCGAATCGGCTGATTGCGTCCGGTGTTCATGCTTGTCGGGTTCTGCCCCCACGGGAACTGCTCCAATTGGTGCGCCGCATCGAGCGGCTGCACGCCGTTGTTCCAGCCCTGCTGCGGCTGCATGGGCGTCCCCTGCACGCCGCGGAAGCCGCGCATTTGCCCGCTTTGCGCATATTGGCTCCCCTGCCCCGGCTGATTCATCCCCTGCGGGCGCATCGGCTGGGCCGCACCCATCGGCTGAGCCGCACCCATCGGCTGAGCCGCGCTCATCGGCTGCATGGGCGGATTGGCGCTCTGCTGCGCCGGGGGCGGCTGTGGATTCCGGCGCGGCGGATTTGTCGGCTGCATGGGCGCGTCTTCCGTGCGGATAAGGGGGATGCTGTTGTCCAGCGTCTGCTGCCCGGCATACTGCGCCGCGTTCAGCTGCGTGCGGCGGCGGCGCGGCTGCCTGTTGTCGTTGAATTCGGACATGGTTTCAGCACCCCTTTCTGATGGCAATTCGGTATTTCTTCATCTTATATCTATCACATGATTTGAGCATCTTCCACTGCTTGCAGCAATTTCTCCACATCATCTGCCGCCCTCGCCCACATCGGCGCGGTGCAGCCGACCATGCCGTGGCGGTCGCCATCGCCATGGAAGTCACTGCCGCCGGTGACCAGAAAGCCCATGCGCCGCGCGGTCAAATCCAGCAGGGGCGTGGCGCGTCCGGCGGACGGGTGGTAAACCTCAACGCCCCGCAAGCCCTGCTCCTGCCAAACGCCGAGCAGATGGCGCAGCAGCGCGCCGGTCTTCTCCAGCTCCATTGGGTGCGCCAGAACAGGCACAAAGCCGCTTTCCCGCATCAGCGGCAGCGCCTCCGCCATGCTCAGGCGCTCCCCCGCCACATAGGCAGGTGCGCCATCCGCCAGAAAGCGGTCAAACGCCTCGCGCGTGTCCACCACATAGCCATGGCCGACCATCGCGCGGGCGATATGCGGTCGACCGACGCTGCCCTTGGCTTCGCAGGCGATTTCGTCGTAATCCAGCGGATAGCCCAGCGCGTTCAGCTTCTCCACCATCTGCCGCGCGCGTCCGAGCCGCATTTGGGACAGCGCCCGAACCTTGCGGTGCAGGGGCGTATCCGTCCCGCGCCCGTAGCCGAGCAGGTGCAGGCCGGGCATATCGCGCAGGGACAATTCGACGCCTTGCAGAATCGGCATCGGCGCGGGTTTTCCCAGCAGCTGCGCCGCGCCGTCAAACGTGTCATGGTCGGTCACGGCAAGGAGCGTCACGCGGTGCTTGTCCGCCAGCGCCACCAGCTCCGAGGGCGTAAGCAGCCCGTCGGAGGAGGTGGTGTGGGTGTGCAAATCAGGCTTCATGGGGGGCATCCGGGTGATTTTCGGGCGCATCCGCCGTCTTTTCGGGCGTTTCCGCGCTCTTTTCAGGCGTTTCGGCAGACTTTTCGGAACTTTCTTCCTTCTTTTCGTCCGCCATATCCTGCATCATCACATCGCCCGTGGTGCGGGTGTCGGCATCCTGAATATCCGGCAGCGCGCCCGTTTCCATCAGGGTGACGAACTCGCGGCGGCTGATGGTGTCGTACTTGAGCAGCGCGTCCACCAGCTTCTCCATGCGGTCGCGGTTGGCGCTCAGGGCGTCCACCGCCTTCTGGTAGCATTCCTCCAGCAGGCGCTTGACTTCCGCGTCGATGCGCGCCGCCATTTCTTCGCTGTACCCGCGGCTCTGCCCAAACTCCATGCCGACGAACACTTCCTGATCGCCGTCAAGATAGACCGGGCCCAGCTTTTCGCTCATGCCAAACTGCGTCACCATGCGGCGGCAGACCTCCGTCGCCTTTTTCAGGTCGCTCGTTGCGCCGGTGGTGAACTCGCCCAGATAAAGCTGCTCCGCGGCATGACCGCCCAGCCCCATCGCCACGAAGTCCATCAGCTGGCTGTAAGTCTGCAAATCGTCCTCTTCCGTCGGCAGGGACAGCGTGTAGCCGCCCGCCTGCCCGCGCGGGACGATGGTAATCAGGTGCACCTCGTCGCAGTTGGGCAGGACGTGCCCGACGATGGCGTGACCCGCCTCGTGGATGGCGACCATGCGCTTGTCGCGCTGCGTCACCTTGTGGCTGCGCTTCTCCGGGCCCATCTGCACGCGGGAAATCGCCTCCACCAGCGTCTGCTGATTGATGGCCTTCAAGCGCCCGCGCGCCGCCAGAATCGCGGCTTCGTTCATGATGTTTTCCAGCTCCGCGCCGGTGGAGAAAGGCACGCGCTTGGCGATATTCTCCAAATCCACATCATCCGCAAGGGGCTTGCCCTTGGCGTGCACCTTCAGGATGGCAACACGCCCCGCCATATCGGGGTAATTGACGAGAATCGTGCGGTCAAAGCGGCCGGGACGCAGCAACGCGGGGTCAAGAATATCGCGGCGGTTCGTCGCCGCCATGACAATAACGCCCTCGTTGATTGCGAAGCCGTCCATCTCGACCAGCAGCTGGTTCAGCGTCTGCTCGCGTTCGTCGTGTCCGCCGCCCAGACCCGCGCCGCGATGGCGACCCACCGCGTCAATCTCATCAATAAAGATGATGGACGGGGCAGCGCGCTTGGCTTGGTCGAACAGATCGCGGACGCGGCTCGCGCCCACGCCCACGAACATCTCCACAAAGTCCGAGCCGGAAATGGAGAAGAACGGCACGCCCGCCTCGCCCGCAACTGCCTTGGCCAGCAGGGTTTTGCCCGTGCCGGGCGGGCCGATGAGCAGCACGCCCTTGGGGATGCGTGCGCCCATGTCAATGTACGCCTTGGGGTTGCGCAGGAAGTCCACCATTTCCTTGAGTTCTTCCTTCTCTTCCTCCGCGCCCGCGACGTCGGCGAACGTCACCTTGTTCTTGTTCGGGTCATGGATGCGCGCCCGGCTTCTGCCGAAGTTCATCACCTTGCCGTTTCCGCCGGTCTGCGCGCGCATAATCAGCCAGAACATCACGCCGCAGAGCACCAGCGAAATCGCCAGCGGAATCAAATCATACCACCACGGGGTGGTCAGCGGCTGACGGTAGATGATGGTGAACGCCAAATCCTTGACGGACACCTCGTCCAGCGGCTTATCAAGCTTCGCCGCCTGCATTTGCCGCGCGGTGACGATGAAATCAGCGCCGATGGTGGTTTCAAAATCGTAGTTCTTGTCAGGGAAATCCGCGTCGGCGACCGTTGTTGTCGTCGTCACGCCCACCAGCGACGTGCCGCGGATGGCGACGGAGCGAACCTGCCCCTCCTCAATCATCGTCAGCAGCTGGGGATAGGTGATGCGGCGGTCACGGGCATTGCTGCCAAAGCCGTTGGTGAACAGCATCGAAATGGTGAGCACCATCAGCAGCAAAACCGCGACGTAGCCGAACATCCCGCGAGACTTCTTCAATGCGAGCATCCTCCTTCCGTTCCAGCGCCATCCGCCTGTTGCGGCGTATACCCATATAGACGAATGACGTGTGCGGAAAAATCCATCTTTACAAAAATTTTATCTTTATTTGGGGAAGAATCGGCTGATTTATTCGCGCGCCGCGCCGTACACGCGGCTGTCCAGCACGCCGATGTCCGGCAGATTGCGGTACTTCTCGGCGAAATCCAGCCCGTAGCCGACGACGAACTCATCCGGAATCTTGAAGCAGTGGTAATCCACCGTCAGGTTGTGTTCCGGATTGCGGCGGTCGGGCTTGTCCAGCAGCGTCGCAATGCGGATGGAGGACGCGCCGCGGCCCATCAAATACTTGCCGAGGTAGAACAGCGTGTTGCCGCTGTCCACAATGTCCTCCACAATCAGCACGTCGCGCCCCTTAATGGACACGGACAGGTCTTTCTCCAGATTGACCACGCCGGAGGACTTGGTGGAGTTGCGATAGCTCGAAAGCGCCATGAAATCCAGCGTCACGGGCAAATCGACCTCGCGGATGAGGTCGGAGAAGAAGACGCTCGCGCCCTTCAAAATGCAGACCATCACCAGATCGCGGCCCTGATAGTCGTGGGTGATTTCCCGTCCCAGCTGGGCAACGGCTTTCTGGATGTCCTCACGCTTGACGAGAATCTTCGTCATGTCTTGATACAGCTTGGCATTGGTGTCCATCGTGTTGTCCTCCTAATATTATATGTGAGTATCAGTTGCTCTTGTCTTCGCGCAGGGGTGCGCCGCACACCTTGCACTGCTCCAGGTTTTTGTACGGTTCGTCGTCAATCTGCGTCCACTTGAAGGATGCCGTCAGCGGGCGATACCGCTGATTGATGGACGCGCAGTTCGGGTCGATGTGGTAATACGTTCCGCCGTTTTGGTTATAGTAGAGAATCAAGTCCGGATGGCTGGTGTTCAGCACGGGCTGGGTGGCAAGGGCGTTGGTCGGGGTGGCGGTGCTTTCCTGCTCGTTGCTTTGCAGCGTCGCGGGGTCAACGTACCACACGCCGTCCTCCTTGACCATGCGCACCTTCCACAGGTAGACGCTTTCGCCCAGGGTGTTGTTCTTGTTGATGACGGCGCGCACCGTCACCATGCGGGCGATGTCGTTCGATGTGCCCGTGATGGCCGTGAAATCCCAGCTGACGGGCGTGCGGTTGGTCAGCACCTCGCCGAAGAGCTTCTGCGTCACCGCGTCCGTGCCGCCCTTGATGCTGCTGCGCCACGACGGGGCCGTCAGGTTGACCATTTGGCTGATGGCGTTGTTCTTCCACAGCGTGAAGAAGGAATGCAGCTGCGCGTAGCACTCCTCGGAGTCATCCACAGGCGTCGCGGTGGGCGTGGGCGCGGGATTGGGCGTGTCCGTCGCGGTCAGGTTGACATCGAGGTTATTGCCCGATGTACTCCCCTGCTGCATCTGACCGGACTGATTCGGCTGCGCGGGGTTCTGATTGTCCGCCGCATTCGTCGCCAGTGCGCTGACGAGGCAGACGACCGCCGCCGACGCCAGCAAAAGCGACAGCACCAGCCGCGCGTTGGGCGTAACCAGCTCGCGGAGCCACAGCGCGGCGATGCTCGCCACCGCGCCGACGAGGACGATCCACTTCACCGCTGTCCACGCAAACACCATGCTCAAGATGAAAAGAATCGGCAGCACGCCGAACATCAATACTTTTGCAATCGTATCCCACGGAATTTCCCTGTGCGCCGCCGGCTGCACCCGGAAGCCGCTGCGCCCCGACGTCGGGTACACGCGCTGACCGTCGGGGGTGTACTGCGCATACTGCTGCTCCGGCGGCAAATCCGTTTCCTGCGGATTCTGCTGGCTGTACCCCTGCTGGTATCCCTGCTGCTCGTAGGGCTGCTGATACCCGCCGGGCTGCACAAACCCCTGCTGGTCATACGGCTGCTGCTGATAAGGCTGCTGGGCGTATGGCTGCTGATAACCCTGCTGCTCGTAGCCCTGCCCATACGGCTGCTGATAACCTTGCTGACCGTATGGCTGCTGATATCCTTGCTGACCATAGGGCTGTTGATAGTCCGCATACCCCTGCTGACCATATTGCGGCTGCCCATAGCCGTTTTGCGGCGCGTAGCCCTGACCATAGGCATCATTGGGCGCGTAGCCGCCATTCGGGGCATAGCCCTGCGCCGGCGGATAATTGCCCTGCGAAAAACCGGGCTGCTGAGGATTCTGTCCGGCGTCCCCGGCGCCATCATAGGGTGGACGGCTGTTGCTCATCCGGCTTCCTTTCCTTTCTTCCGCGCGATTGTGCGCGAAGTTCCCTGCCGCGCCTGCGGACGGAGGAATTGCACCCTCCCGCGCGCGGACTTTCACGCAAGCGCCTGAATCGCGCTTTACATGATAACGCATCTTACAGTATAGCACAAAAAAATGGCTTGTAAATAAGAAATCGGAAAAATTCACGGTTTGTTCGCCTGTAAGATGGAAAGATTTTTACTTCGGTGCGCGTTTCCGTCCTCCATTCCGCATTATTTTCGCTTTTCCGCTTGCAAAAGTCGTTCGGCTATGGTAAGATAGAGCGTGCCGACGAAAGTCAGCGAAATATTGGAAGCGATGACCGGGAAACAGTAGCGCGTGCAAGTCCCCTTCCTATTTCCAAATGAGAATGTGCCAAGATGCGAAGCGAATTTTTTCTGCTGGCTAACGGGAGTGAAACGCAGCGTAGCAGCGCTACGCTAAGTGGAACGAGCGGACGCCAGAAGGAAAAAGGCGCGAGCAGATGGCACAGGCGAATGCAGGAAATAGGATATCAGAGAGCCGCCGGGTGGTGCGAGGCGGCAGGGCGCACAGCGTGAACCTTCATCCCGTGAGTTTTTCGGCGTGGGCAGCCTTATCGCCTATCAAGCGGCGGCAGCGGGATTTTTTCCTTTGCCGCAAGACGAGTGGTACCGCGGATTCAGTCCGTCTCATCAAACGATGGGACGGGCTTTTTTCATCCAACTGTAAGGAGGAACATCCGGAATGAACGAGAAGATCGAAGCCCTGAAAAGCAGCTTTGATTCCGAGCTGAAGAAGATCGCCAACATGGTGGATCTGGAAGCCCTGCGCGTGAATTACCTCGGCCGCAAGGGCAAAGTGACCGACGCGCTCAAGGGCATGGGCAGCTTGAACGACGAGCAGAAAAAGACCGTCGGGCGCGAGACGAACGAGCTGAAAACCGCCATCACCGTCGCCTTGGCGGAAAAGCTGGAGGCGCTCAAGGCGCAGGAATTGCAGCGCGAAATCAATGCTCTGCCCGAATTTGACATCTCCATGCCGCCGGACATGACCCGCGGGTCGTATCACCCGATTACGCTGGTGCAGCGCCAGTGCGAGCAGGTGTTCAAGTCGATGGGCTTCACGGTGGAGGATTACGCCGAGGTGGTGACGGACTACGAGTGCTTCGAGAGCCTGAACATTCCGAAGTTCCACCCCGCGCGCGACATGCAGGACACCTATTATCTGGACAACGGGCAATTGCTCAAGACGCAGACTTCCGCCGCCCAGAACGCCATCTACCGCCGCTACCGCGACGCGCTGGTCGACGGCGGCGTGCCGATTAAGGCGATTTTCCCCGGCCGCTGCTTCCGCAACGAGGCGACCGACGCCTGCCATGAGAACACGTTCTTCCAGATGGAAGGCATCATGGTGGACAAGGATATTTCCATCGCGAACCTGATTTACTTCATGAAAACGATGTTGAGCGAGGTGTTCCGCAAGGACATCAAAGTCCGCCTGCGTCCGGGCTTCTTCCCGTTCGTTGAGCCGGGCTTTGAGCTGGATATTTCCTGCCTCATCTGCGGCGGCACGGGCTGCCCGTCGTGCAAGCATTCCGGCTGGCTGGAGCTGTGCCCCTGCGGCATGATTCACCCCGAAGTATTGAAGGCCGGCGGCATTGACCCGGATGCGTACACCGGCTTCGCGTTCGGCTTGGGCATGACGCGCCTTGCCATGATGAAGTACGGCGTGAAGGACATTCGCGACCTGAACAGCGGCAGCCTGACGCGCTTGGCGCAGTTCACGGACGACGAGTAATGCGGAGGAAAGACGAACATGCTGATCTCAATGAACTGGATTTCCGACTTCGTTGACCTGACGGGCCTTGACAAAATGGCGCTGATTCGCCAGTTCTCCCTGTCCACGGCGGAAGTTGAGAATGAAATTTTCCACAAGGGCGCGGATTTGTCCGGCGTTGTCGCCGCGCAGATTGTCAGCGTAGAGAATCACCCCGAATCCCACAAGCTGCACCTGCTGAAGGTGGACGCGGGCGACGGGCAGCTGACCGACGTGGTCTGCGGCGCGCCGAACGTGCAGCTGGGCATGAAAACCGCGTTCGCGAAGGTGGGCGCGCAGCTGGGCGACATCACCATCAGCCCGCGCAAGCTCGCCGGGTACACGTCCTACGGCATGTGCTGCTCGGAGAAGGAAATCGGCATCAGCGACGACAATTCCGGCATCATGGTCATCCCGGAGGATGTTCCCTGCGGCACGGACTTGAAGGCGCTCTACCCCATCGACGATATTATCTTCGAGGTGGACAATAAGTCCCTGACGAACCGCCCCGACCTGTGGGGGCACTACGGCATGGCGCGCGAATTCTCCACCCTGTCCGGCCGTCCGCTGAAGGCCCTGCCCGTGGCGGATTTGGCGGCGTACAACAATCTGCCCGCCATCGACATGAAGATTGAAGACCCGCTGTGCCAGCGCTACTCCTGCCTGCGGGTGGAGAACATCAACCGCCACGTCAGCCCGATGGCGATGCGTATCCGCCTGAACTACTGCGGTATGCGCGACATCAACTTCCTCGCCGACCTGACGAACTACCTGATGCTGGAAATGGGGCAGCCGATGCACGCCTTCGACAGCCGCAAGGTGGAGAAAATCCGCATCCGCCGCTTCCCGGAGAGTTTCCCTTTCCAGACGCTGGACAAGGTGGAGCGCACCATCGACCCGAACACGCTGATGATCTGCAACGGCGACAAGCCGGTTGCCATCGCGGGCATCATGGGCGGTCTGGACAGCGAAATCGTCGATGACACGACGAGCCTGACGCTGGAATCCGCCACCTTCGACGCGGCGTCCGTCCGCAAGAGCAGCGTCCGCCTCGCCCACCGCACCGACGCCTCCGCCCGCTACGAAAAAAGCCTTGACCCGGAAATGACGACCGTCGCCATCGCCCGCTTCGTCAAGCTCCTCCAGGAATACGACCCGGAAATGCGCGTCACCTCCCGCCTGACCGACGAGTACGCCTTCCACTATCCGAAAGTGCAATTGTCCTTTGACAAGGCGTTTGTTGACCGCTATACCGGCATCAACATCTCCTCCGACGAAATCATGCACACGCTGACCGCGCTGGGCTTCGGCATGACGCGGGACGGCGATTCCTTCACCGCGGACGTCCCCTCCTGGCGCGCGACGAAGGACGTGACCATCAAGGCGGACATCATCGAGGAAATCACCCGCATTTACGGCTACGACAACTTCGACCTGCACACGGCGGAATCCCCGCTCTACCCGGTTCGCATGTCCACCGAAAAGACGGTGGAGGACAAATTGAAGGACATCCTCGTCAAGCGCTATTCGCTGCACGAGGTGCATTCCTACATCTGGCAGTACGCCGACGACTACAAGAAGCTCGGCATTGCCGTTGAGGACAACGTGAAGCTGCTCAACGCCTCCAACCCCAACATCGAGACGCTGCGCCGCTCCATGATTCCCACCCAGCTGTGCCAGGTGAAGGGCAATACGGGCTATGCGCCGTCGTTCGGCATCTTTGAAATCGGCCACGTTATCGACGGCGTGGACGAGAACAAGCTGGCGAAGGAGCACAAGAAGCTGTGCGTGACGCTCTTCAGCAAGGTCGATAACGTGGAAACGCTGTATTTCCGCCTGCGCGACATGCTGTGCGTCGCCGTGAGCGACATCCTGCACAAGGATTTGTCCTTCCACGCAATGACCGCGACCCACTCCTATGAGCATCCGAAGAACCTGAACGCCATCGTGCTGGACGGCGTTGACCTCGGCGAAATCGGCGTGGCGCACCCGGTTGTCGGCAAGAACATCGACAAGAAGGCGGCGATTGTGTTTGCCGAAATCGACATGGAAGCGCTTGCGTCCATCGCGCCCGCGCCCATCGTCTACCGCGAGCCGTCCCGCTTCCCCGGCATGGAGCAGGATTTGACCTTCGTGGTCAATCGCTGCCAGCCGATTCTGGACGCGGTGAAGGCGGAGAACTCCCCGCTGGTGCAGAAAGTGACCGTGCTGGGCACATACAGCGACATCACCGGCAAAACCATCACGATTCGCTTGTCCTTCTCGCACCCGGAGCGCACGCTCACCCGCGACGAAGTGCAGGCGGTTGTCGACGGCGTGGTTGCGCGGCTGAAGGGTCAAGGGATTGAACTGAAGAAGTAAGGGTAACACCGCACAAATGAGGTGGTCGGCTGGCGAATGGATTTTTCGTCAGATGCAAATGCAAATTTCGAAGGTTTACTGGAGGTAAATCGAGGAATTTGCATGCCGCAGATGGCGGAAAAGACATCGTCAGACGCGCCGCCGAATTGTGCGGTGGTGCCCTAATCCGCCTTCCCCTGCCCCTCTGCTTTTGTCGGCGGAGGGGCGTTTTTTGTGCTTCCGCGAAATTCGAGATTGACAACTTCCCCCGACGGTGGTAAACTGGAAAAAACGGAAGTTTTCCGCCCATTTTCGTCGTTTGTTAGGAGGATTGCTATGAGTCCCATTGCCGCCCGGAAAAAGACCATCATCTGGATGATTGCCGCCATCGTGCTGGCAGTTTCTTCCATCGCACTTGGCGCCGGTCTCATCGTCAGCCACAATTCGCTGACGGACACCCGGAATCAGCTGACGGACACGCAGAGCGCGCTGTCCTCCACCCAATCCTCCTTAGCGGACACCGAAAACAGCCTGTCCGCCGCGAAGGACACCCTCGCATCCACCGAAGCGACCCTCGCAGACACGCAGGGCACGCTTGCTGACCGCGAAACTGAACTGTCCGCGGCAAAGGACACCCTCGCATCCACCGAAGCCACCCTCGCCGAAACGCAGGGCACGCTTGCCGACCGCGAAACTGAACTGTCCGCCACAAAGGACACCCTCGCGAACACCGAAGCCACCCTCGCAGAAACGCAGGGTACGCTTGCTGACCGCGAAACCGAGCTGTCCGCGGCAAAGGACACCCTCGCATCCACCGAAGCCACCCTCGCCGAAACGCAGGGTACGCTTGCTGACCGCGAAACCGAGCTGTCCGCGACGAAGGACACCCTCGCGTCCACCGAAGCTACCCTCGCCGAAACGCAGGGCACGCTTGCTGACCGCGAAACCGAACTGTCCGCGACGAAGGACACCCTTGCGTCCACCGAAGCCACCCTCGCAGAAACGCAGGGCACGCTTGCTGACCGCGAAACCGAGCTGTCCGCGACGAAGGACACCCTCGCGTCCACCGAAGCTACCCTCGCCGAAACGCAGACTGCCCTGAACAGCCGCGACACCACCCTGGCATCCACGAAGGACACGCTGATGATCACCCAGACCAAACTGGCGGCAGTGAAGGACACGCTGTCCACCACGCAGAACGAACTGGACACCTTGAAGGCATCCCTGCCGGCGAAGGAATATGAACTGGAGAACACGAAGGAAGCGCTCGCCGCGACGGAAGCCGAACTGGCGGTGACGCAGAACACGCTGACTGCCGCGCAGACGGAGCTGTCCGACACAAAAACCAGCCTGTCCGCCACTGAAACCGAGCTGACCGCGACGAAGGACACCCTTGCCGCCGCCACGACGGAATTGTCCGACACCAAGACGGCGCTGACCGCCACCGAAGCCGAGCTCACGACGACGAAAGACACCCTGACCGCAAAGGAAGCCGAACTCACGACGACGAAGGACACCCTGAGTGCGAAGGAAGCCGAACTCACCGCAACGAATGACAGTCTGACCGCGAAGGAAGCCGAACTCGCCGCGACGAAGGACAGTCTGACCGCGAAGGAAGCCGAACTCACCGCGACGAAGGACAGTCTGACCGCGAAGGAAGCCGAACTCTCCGCAACGAAGGACAGCCTGACCGCCGCGGAAAACGAACTCGCCGCGACGAAGGACACCCTGACCACCGCCACGACGGAGCTGGAAGCCACAAAGGCAACCCTTGCCGCGGCAGAGGCGGAATTGACGACGACGCAGGAAACCCTCGCCGACGCGCAGGCGATTCTGGCGGCATCGAACGAATCGCTGAGCTTCGCGAAGCTGAACCCGGCGACGCGCGGCACTGACCCCGGCATTGCGCCCTCCCCGATGGCAAGCGCGGTTCGCGACCCGTCTGAAGCCGTCGCGTTCCTGCTTGTGACGGTCGGCACAAAGACGTACGAGCCGATTCCGCTGCTGGAGGATGGGTACTACCGGCTGATCCACGGCGTGTGCGTAAACATCATCCACGTCACGGAGACGAGCATCGAGATGACCGACGCCAGCTGCGCCGACCACGACTGCATCGCGCAGGGCATCGTGACGCTGGAGAACAAGGACACGCGTGAAGGCGGCGGCTACATCATCTGCCAGCAGAACTATGTGACGCTGCGGCTCTGCACCCGCGCGGAGCTGGAAGCGGAAGGCATTGTGCTGCAATAATCGAGGATTTGACCGGGGGCGGCGCAGGCTGCCTCCGGTTTTTTGCATAATCAGAAATATCCCCAAGGAGGAAAACGCCCATGCTGACGTATCATCCGATCACCGAAGCCGAGAAGGAAGCCATCTGCGCGTGGCAGTACCCCGGCGAATACGCGATGTACAACAATCCGCCGTATGCCGAGCAGAAGAAGCACGGATACGGTTTTGCGAATCCGGCAAACAATTTCTATTCCTTTTATGATGGCGAAACGCTGGTGGGCTTCGTGAACCTGTCCGATGAGGGCGACGAGGTGTTTTTCGGCATCGGGGCGCATCCCGACCACTGCGGACAGGGGTACGGCACGCAGATGACGGCGCTGGCGTGGGATTTATCCCAGCGGCTGTATCCGGGCAAGCCGATGTATCTGGAAGTGCGGACGTGGAACACGCGCGCCGTTCGCTGCTACGAGAAGGCAGGATTCCGGGTGGTGGGCGAGCCGGTGAAGCGGGTGACGCACAGCGGCGAAGGGACGTTTTACCACATGGTGAAGGAGGTGGCGGGATGATTCCACGCATCGAGAGCGTGACCCCGCTGCCGGACTACTGCCTGTCCGTGTCCTTCGACGACGGGCGGCGCGTGCGGTACGACGTGAAGGAGGATTTTGCCCTGCCCGGCTACAGCGTTTTGCGGGATGTACACGGGCTGTTCCAGCAGGTGCAGCTGGACGAAAGCCGGACGTGCGTATTCTGGAACGAAGATGTCGATTTGCCGAGCGACACCCTCTACGAGTACGGCAAGCCGATGTAACCACAGCCGCCTTTCGGGGCGGCTTTTTTCGTGCGCGGGGTGGGGACGGAGGGGTTGTCCCTCGCTGAAATCTCCGTGAATCTGTAAAATTCAGTTGAAAACAAGCGCAAAGTGTGGTAAAGTAGATACGTATGCGATTTTTCCCCGCACAGGCGGAATTCTGCTGCATTGCGGCACGCTCGGAGGAAACGAACCATCATGACGATTATGAATGTCTTATCCCTGTTCGGCGGACTGGGGCTGTTCCTGTTCGGGATGCAGCTGATGGGCGAAGCGCTGGAAAAAGCGGCGGGTACACGGCTGAAAAAGCTGCTGGGCATGGTGACGGGCAACCGCTTCCTCGCCATGCTCGCGGGCATCACCATCACGGCGGTGGTGCAGTCCTCCTCCGCGACGACGGTCATGGTCGTCGGCTTCGTCAACGCGGGGCTGATGTCCCTGACGCAGGCGGTCGGCGTGATTATGGGCGCAAACATCGGCACAACGGTCACGTCGCTGCTGCTGTCTGTGCAGATTGATTTCGCCGCCATCTTCACGTTTCTGGGGCTGATTCTCTCGAATCTTCCCGACAAGTACAGAACCGCCAAGCAGTTCGGCACCATCACGATGGGTCTGGGCATCCTGTTCATCGGCATGAACACCATGTCCGGCGCGATGGAGCCGCTGCGGACGTGGGAGGGCTTCCAGAAGGCGATGGCGTCCATCAACAACCCGATTCTGGGCGTGCTGATCGGCGCAGGCATCACCGCCGTCCTGCAATCCTCCGCCGCCAGTATCGGCATCCTGCAAACGCTCGTCGCGCAGGGGCTGATTGGGCTGGACAGCGCGATTTTCATCCTCTTCGGGCAGAATATCGGCACCTGCGTTACGGCGCTGCTGGCGTGCGCGGGCACAAACTCCACCGCCAAGCGCGCGGCGACGGTGCACCTGCTCTTCAACGTCATCGGCACGGTGATTTTCGTCATCATCGCCTGCTGTCTGCCGCTGGCAAGCTGGGTCGAGATGCTCTCCCCCGGCAACCTCAAGTTGCAAATCGCCATCGTCCACATTCTCTTCAACGTCACGACGACGGCGCTGCTGCTGCCCGCCGCAAGCTGGTTGGAGAAGCTGGCGTGCCTGCTGATCAAGGGCGACGGCTCGACCGCCGAGGAAATGAAGCTGCTCTACTTTGACGCGCGTATGCTCAAAACGCCCCCGATTGCCGTGGCGCAGCTGTTCAACGAGGTGCAGCGCATGGGAAGCATCGCGATGGGCAACTTCCAGCGCGCAATGGAGTGCTTCAACGAGTGGGACGAGAAGAAGTCCGAAGAGCTGGCACGGAACGAGGACGTGCTGGACTACCTGAACCGCGAAATCACCGATTCGCTGGTGGAAGTGAAGGGGCTTGACCTGTCCGAGAAGGACACGAAGCTGGTCGGCTCGCTCTTCCACGTCGTCAACGACATGGAGCGCATTGGCGACCACAGCCAGAACATCCTCGAATCGGCGCAGCTGAAGAATCAGGACGAGGTGAAATTCTCGCCCAAGGCGGTACAGGAGCTGGAAAGCCTTTCGAACCTTGTGCGCGCACAGGTGCAGCGCTCGCTGGACATGTTCAAGGCGCAGGTGACGGACAATGTGCTGCTGGGCGAAGTGGAGAACGTGGAGGACGAAATCGACACGACGACCGAAGCCCTCCGCAGCCACCACATGGATCGCTTGAAGAACCACAAGTGTTCCGCGAAGAACGGCATGATTTATCTGGACATGCTGACGAACCTCGAACGTATCGGCGACCACGCGGAGAATATCGCCACGTCCGCGAAATCCGCAACGGGGATTTGAGTTATCCACATTGCTTCCACATAAAAACCTCGCGACAGATGATGCCGCGAGGTTTTTTGGTTCTATTGATTATTCGCCGATTTCCGCGTAAATCATTTCCACATGATTCTGGCATTCCTTCGCGAACGTCGCCGCATCAAACGCGCCGTTCAGATAGCGCTGCACCAACACCTGAAGCGCGTCATCATACGTCAGCGGCGAACCCTCGGACACATACAGCGATTTCGCCATCTCCTGATAGTAGGCAATATCCTCCGTCGAAGAGAAATAACGCCACTGCTCCATGTTTGCGTACTGATCCTGCAAGTCGCGCAGGGTGTCCTCGTCCGCGCGCTCTTTATCTGCTTTCTGTTCCAGCAGTGCGATTTTTTCCGCAAGTTCATCCAGCTGCGCCACCATCGACGGATTTTCAATCGGCTCGGTCAGGTTGTCATAGATAAAGTAACTTCCATCTGTCAGATGTGTCGCGCAGTATTCCAAAAACTGAATCGCGGCTTCCTGATTCTTGCCGTAGGGGTTCACCACAGCAATGGTCACATACGTTTCAACCGCGCTGTTCTGCTCCGGGAAAATGCGCGGCACGAATTGAATCATCTGCGACGGGGCGGACGAAGCACCCGGAATCATGAAAATATTTTCAAATGCCATGCGCGGCTCTTCTTCCGCGGGCAGTTCGTCCTTGATGCGCTGGACGTAATGCAGAAACGTTTCGTCCGTAAAGTCCAGCCTGCGTCCCTCCTGCAGGGAGGTCATGATGTAATACTTCATGAACAAGTCCATCATGCCCGACTGGGTGTATTCCTGCATCAGAAGCCCTGTCTCTTCCGGCAGAAGCCCTTCTTCCAGAATTTCGTTGCACACATCCAGCAGTTCGTCGAAGGTTTCGGGCGACTTCATTCCCCATTCGTCCAGATATTCCGTCAAGACCATCATGCCCATCGGGGAAGCATCTATTATCCAGCCCATCAGCGTATCGTCATCCGTGCAGACGGGGCGCAGAGCGGGATAGACATGCTGGAAAGCGTCCTGCAAAATCGCGCTGCCGGTTAGCGGCGCGTAGTATTTCATGTTTTTGAGGGTATATAAGCCGTCGTAAGCAGTGAAAACAAACAAATCAATGTCGGGATTCTTGATAACGTAGGCGGTCGAAATCGTGTCCATGATGTCTACGGACTTTTCGCAGGTGATGCTGATGCCGCTTTCCTGTTCAAATTGTTCCATTGTTTCCATCATCGCGTAGTAGTTGTTGGTGGCAATTGTCAGTGTTTTTTCTTCCGCACGGCTAACCGAAAGATTGCATCCCAGCAGGAAAATCAGCATTAGGGCAACATATTTTTTCATTTTGCTCATCCTTTCGCAAAAACAAGTAGGCGGAAGCGCCCTGTCAAAGGCTTTTCCGCACACATGGCATTTTACGGCGCAAATCCCACGTGGATTGTGCTTTCTGCATCTTCCGGAACAGATTTGTTCGTTCTGAAGCGCGCAGAATAACTAACGCCAGCCTTCACATATCCTGCATCTCGACTTTTCCTCATATAATAGATGGATTTCGTCCCAAGACTATTAATATAATACGCAGGTGTTACTTGCTTATCATTTGAATTATTTCTTACCCAGAAAACGAAGTATCCATCACCAGATGTCGAAAAAACCAGCACCGTCAGATAAGGCTCTGCGCTTTCAGAGCTTTTGGTTCCTGTTGCCGCAGTAACCGTTTTTCCAGGTCCTTTCACTGTCACAGCCAGTGCAGAAGATGCAAACGTGCAAGTTAAAATCAATGTAAGCATCAGTGCAATATATTTTTTCATATGCCTTTTCTCCTTAACTGTCGTTCGTATTCACTACAACCGTCCTCTTTACAATTAACCCATTGGCACCACCTCATTATTTTGCTTTCGTTGGTCGTTTTTTATTCCATTAGAACCATCTATAATATAACGCATATTTTCTATTTTGTCAATACTTAAAATCACGATTTTTAAAAAATATATTCACGCACAATTTCCACCAGCCCATCCGCCTCCTTCGGCGCGTACCGCGGCGAAATCGCGAGCGTCACGAAGTCATACGCCCCCGCCGCACGGAAATCGCGGTAGTCGTCGTACACGCGGAAGGGCACGGTCGGCTCTGCGCCGTTTTTCGCGGCGAACATCTGCGCGGTCAGCGAATTGAGATGGATGTTGCCATCCGCATCAAGCAGCACCGACGGAATATCCGGGCGCGAACGCGGATTTCGCACGTTCTCCAGCGCCGAAATCCGCCGCATCGCCAGCGCGAAAAGCAGGTAATTCGCCTCATCGAGCTTCTTCTGGGCATAGAAGGCGGCGTAGTCCAGCCGCTTTTGGACGGGCATGGACAGGACGTTGAACAGCACGAAGTTCGGGCCGGGATAGCCGATGCCGAGGTCGCTGTGCGCGTCAACGTGGGTGACGTCGAAGGGGGCGGTCAGGCGTCCGGCGGCGATTTGCTCCTCCCAGAAGCGGAGCGCGCCGTCGTGCGTCTCGAAAATGCGGCCGGGCTTGGGGGCGGTGCGGGACAGGCCGCACTGGTTTTCGAGGAACGCGCGGACGGCGGATGCTTCCCACGGCTCATGTCCGGGGAGGGACGGGCGCTCGCCCAGTTCGGCAAGAGGGCAGCAATCAGCGAGGAAAAAGTCGAGGTCAATGTCGAGAACGCGCATGGTAATGCTTCTTTCTGCTGAAATCAGCGGGATTTCGGTTCTATTATACCCCATTCCCCCTCACGGCGCAAGGTCGATGATGCTGTTGTCGCTGCCGCCCTCGGCGAAGGAATCCGGCACTTGCCCGACGATGATGCTTTCCGCCATCGCCATCTGCGTGCTGGCCTGCACGTTTTTCGCGCCGGTCGGAATGACAATCTGCACGTTCGCGGTCAGGACAAGGGAAATGCGGTGGCGTGTCTGGTTGATGCCGGCGGTGGTGAAATCGGTGCTGAACGCCGCCTGCACCGAGCCGACAGGCAGAATCTGCACGGCGATGCCCGGCCCCGCGCCCGCCATCAGCGTCAGCCCGATGGCACTGCCCAGCGGCACGACGACGGTTTTCTGCCCCATGGCGGTCAATCGCTCCTGCGCAAGCAGGGACGCCTGCGCCGCCAGACGGTTCATCTCCGGCGTATTCGCCTGAATCAGGCGCACTTGCCCTTGTTCGTCCTTCTCGACGGTCATCAGGTCGGCGTAATGCACGCCGAGTCCGAGCATCTCAGACGCTGCCTCGTTGAGCGCCTGAATCGCCAGCGACCGCGCCGTCGCCTGCGAGAGCGTCAGCACGACGTCGGTCACGTTGCGCTCGACGCGGAGAATCAGCAGCGTCATCAGCACAAGCAGCAGCAGCGCGCGTTTCCACCGCCGCCGGGGAGATTTTCGGCGCTTTGCAGGAATTTTCGCTTCTGATTCGTTGTTTGTCTGGGGCATGGTGCATCCTCCTTTCGTTGACCTGCCGTTGCAGGATGAGCGAATATGTGCTATAATATAGGATGCAATTTTGTTTGCTCTTGTGGATTGGCATCCACGTTTTCATATTCCGCCGGGGCGCGCATTATGCCGCTTACGGCGCAAAGGGGCTGAAGCAGTGAAGAAACGCAGCAATTTCCCGGACTTTGTGCCGGAAAACGACGATTTTGCCTATCAGGACGGTCATCCCGACGACCCGCAGGGCGATTCTCCTGACGAGTACGACCCGAACTGGGCGGACGACGACGACCCCGTGGAAGTTGCGGGGCAGGCGGACATGTTCGCGCACGAGGACTTCTGGAACGCTTCGGCGGATGATAGCGAAGCGCTGCCGGAGGAGGAAAAGGTCTACAAGCACTCCATTTTCAAGCCGGAGATGAAGAAGCCGAACTTCGTGCTGTCGATTGCCGTCAACGTCATCCGCATTTTCGCGGTGCTGGTGCTGGTGGCAGGACTGGCGGCAGTCGGCGCGGTGGTCGGCATTGCGAAGGGGTACATGGAAACCGCCCCGACGCTTGACCTCGCCGCGATTGACGATCAGGCGCAGACCTCCTTCATCTACGACGCCAACGGCAACCTCATCACCGAGTACAAAGGCTCGGAGAACCGCGTCATCGTGTCGATTCAAGCCATGCCGACATACCTCCAGCACGCTTTTATCGCCGTGGAGGATGCGCGCTTCTACACGCACAACGGCGTGGACATCAAGCGCATTATCGGCGCGTTCGTGTCGAACCTTTCCTCCTCCTCCACGCAGGGCGGCTCGACCATCACCCAACAGCTGATTAAGAACACGCTCCTTTCCTCCGAGCAGAGCTACAAGCGCAAAATTCAGGAAGCGTACCTCGCCATGCAGCTGGAAACGCGCTACACAAAGGATCAGATTCTCGAAAGCTACCTGAACACCATCTACCTCGGCGAAAACTACTACGGCGTGTACACCGCCGCGCAGGGGTATTTCGGCAAATCGCTGGGCGAACTGACGCTCCGCGAATGCGCCATGCTGGCGGGCACATGCAACTCGCCCTACTACTACAATCCGCGCCGGAATTTCTACACGCGGCAGAAGGAGGGCGTGGATTACCCCGCCATCACCAACGACCGCACCAACTACGTCCTGCGCTGCATGTACGAAAACCAGTACATCACCTACGAGCAGTATCAGGAGGCGCTTGACCCGGCGACCGCGCATGTGCTGGAGAAAGACCCGAACACGGCTACCGGCATGTACGCCTACGCGCACTACGTCGAATACGCGGTGGATGAGGTCATCGACATTCTGCTGCAGCTGAACAACCTTGAGGACACCTCCGCCAACCGCAACGCCATGGAAAACAAGCTGCGCACCGGCGGCTACCACGTCCAGCTCGCCATCGACACCTCCATTCAGTCCACCGTCGAGGATACGCTGGAAAACTGGACGAACTACCCTTCCCTGCGCGACCCGGCGGACAAGGTCTACCGCACGCGCAATTCCGACGGCACATACGACGAAACGGTTGAGCCGCAGGCCGCCGCCGTCGTTGTGGACTACCACACGGGCGAAATCAAAGCCATTGTCGGCAGCCGCACGCGCCCGACGGCGATGAAGACCTTCAACCGCGCGGTGGATATGACCATGCCCGTCGGCTCGTCCATCAAGCCGATTGCCGTGTACGCCCCCGCGATTGAGCTTGGCGCATCCCCCGCGAGCATCGTGATGAACATGCCGCTGCCGATTTCCGGCTGGCGCGGGTCAAACGGACAGGATTCATGGCCGCGCAACTACGGCGGCAGCTCCTACGCCGGCCCGGAGACGCTGCGCAAGGCGCTCGTCAACAGCCACAACACCGCCGCCGCGCAGGCGCTGATGACCCTTGTGGGCGTGGACAATTCCGTTGCCTTCCTGCACGCGATGGGCATTGACGATGCGCACATTGACGCAACGCCGTTCGGCTTGTCCCTCGGCTCCAGCGGCATCACGCCCATGCAGATGGCGGTTGCCTTCGGCGTGCTGGCGAACGGCGGCATGTATCAGCAGCCCATCTCCGTCCTCGGCATTTCCGACAGCACGGGCAAGGTCATCTGGGACGGCCACCAGCAGCAGGAGCGTCACCGCGTGTTCAGCGAATCCACGGCGTACATGGTCGTGGACATGCTCAAGCAGGCGGTTTCCTCCGGCACGGGCACAAACGCGAAAATCAAGGGGCAGACCGTCGCGGGCAAAACCGGCACGAACTCCGACCAGAAGGGCGTTTTCTTCGCTGGCATGACGGGCTACTACTCCTCCGCCCTGTGGGTCGGGCACGACAACTACAAGGCGCTGTCGTCGAAATCCACCGGCTCACGCTCCGCCGCCCCGCTGTGGCAGAGCTACATGAGCAAGATTCATCAGGGGCTGTCCAACCGCGACATTCTGGAGGGCAGCGCCAGCGACTACGGCTTGGTGAAGGTGACGACATGCGCGGTATCGGGGCAGCTTGCCACCGACGCTTGCCGCAGCGACGCAATGGGCTACGGGGTCGTGACGGACTACTGGAAAGCCGGCACAGAACCGACGGTTTCCTGCCAGATGCACACGACGCAGACGATTTGCTCCGTCAGCGGCTTGCTCGCCTCCCCCTATTGCCCGGACACGGTCACGCGCGGCGTGCTGACGATTCCGTCGGGACACCCGCTGGCCTCCTTCATCGGCACGGAATATGAGGATGTGCTGATTGAGTACCTCGGCAGCTACGCGGTCTTGGGCGCAAGCGGCACCTGCCCGTACCACACGAGCGCATCCAGCTCCGGCAGCAACACGATGGTGGAGAACACGCTGATTCCCGATGCGAAGATTCTGCTTTCGCAAGCCTACGCGCAATTGCAGAGCATGGACATTGTAAACGACGCGCAGCGCTACTCCGCGATTCAGTCCGCCATCACGAATCTGGAATACGTCATCTCCCTCCCCGCCCCGACGACGGCGGAAGTTGCGTCGGCAATGGGGCTGCTGACGCAGGCGATGGCGGGTCTCTACTAATGGATACACAAACAAACACGGCGGCGGATTCTCTCGCAGAAATCCTCCACGCATTGCGCGGCATCCGCGCCCCCATCCAGCAGGGCGAATACGACCTGCACGACCTCGTGCGCGCCGCGCTGGTGGAATCAGGCATTCCCTGCGCGCACGAAGTCCCGCTCGCCCCGCGCTGCCGCATCGACTTGCTTTGCCCCGGCGGCATCGGCATCGAAATCAAGCGCGGGCAGCCTGACCGCAAGCGCATTGTGATGCAGCTGACCCGCTACGCCGCGTGCGGGCAAATCAGCAGTTTAATTCTTGTGACTGAGCGGACAGTCGCCGTACCCAATCGAATTCACGGAAAGCCGATTTCGTGCGTATGCCTGAACCGGCTGTGGGGAATTGCACTATGAATGAAGAAGAAGCGGAACTGCTACCGCCGTACCTGCGCCCGTACCCGCCCGCCGGCGCGCCGCTGGGAACGCTGAGCTACAACCGCCGCAGCAAATGCTGGGTGGTGAAGGGCGACCCGTCGGTGACGGAGGTGTGCAAGCGGCTGTTTCCGGGCAGCGCGGGCAGCCGGCGCGGCGAAGCGCGGTTCACGGCGCATCGGCGGGCGGTGGGCGACCTCTGCTGGCTGATGATGCGCTTCCCTCTGGAAATCAAGTCCAGCGACCGCGCGTTGTGGGAAAAAGCCGTCACGGGCGCGCGCGAATACGCGGTTCGTCAGGCAAAAATGGCAACGATGCCCGTGCGCATGACCCCGCCCGACGGCGCGTTTCTGGGCACGCTCCGCCCGTTTCAGGAGGAGGGGCTGTCGTACCTGTGCAGCCACGACCGATGCCTGCTGGCGGACGAAATGGGCTTAGGCAAGACGGTGCAGGCGCTGGCGTTTCTATCCTCCACCGGTTCATTGCCCGCGCTGGTGATTCCGCCCGCGCACCTGACCCGCAACTGGCAGGAGGAAACGCTGCGTTTCCTGCGAGTGGACGGCAAAGCGCCGCGCGTGCACGTCATCAAGGGCTTGAAGCCCTACGACCTGCCGGAAGCGGACGTGTACATCATGCACTACCTGCTTCTGCGCGGGTGGAAGAGCGTGCTGCCGACGCTGCCTTTTCGATCGGTCATCTTCGACGAAATCCAGGAGCTTCGCCACGCGGGGACGGAAAAGTACTCCGCCGCGTCGCTGCTGTCGGAAAGCTGCGAGCGCGTTATCGGGCTGTCCGGCACGCCGATTTACAACCGCGGCGGCGAAATCTGGAACGTCATCAACATTCTCGACTACCACTTCTTAGGCGACTGGGAGTCGTTTTCGCGCGAGTGGTGCAGCGGCTACGGCAATCAGCTTGTGCTGAAGCCCGATTTGCTCGGCGCGTACCTGCGGCGGGAGGGGCTGATGCTCCGCCGGACGAAGCAGGAGGTGCTGCGCGAGCTGCCGCCGAAGCGCCGTTTGGTGCAGGAGCTGGACTGGAACGACAAGGTATACGCCCAGCTGATGGCGCCCGTGATGCGCGACGTGCTGCGCTGGAAACAGGACGACCAGCTTTCGGCGCAGGAGCGGGCAATGCTGGAGGAATCCATCAGCCAGCACGCGCGGCAGGCCACGGGCGTGGCGAAAGCGCCGTATGTGTGCCAATTTGTGCGCGCGCTGCTGGACGGCGGCGAAAAAGTGCTGCTGTTTGCACACCACCATCAGGTGATGGACATCTACAAGCAGGAATTGAAGGCGTTTTCGCCGGGGTTCATCACCGGGCGGGAGACGACGCTCATGAAAATGAACGCGGTTGACCGCTTCCAATCCGGGCGGACGGACGTGCTGTGCATCAGTCTTCGCGCGGCAAGCGGTCTCAATCTCCAGCGCGCGACGTGCGTCGTTTTCGGCGAACTGGACTGGTCGCCGGCGGTGCATTCACAGGCGGAGGACCGCGCGCACCGCATGGGGCAGGAGGATTCGCTCCTGTGCTACTACCTCGTTGCGCCGCAGGGTTCGGACGCGGTGATGCAGGAAGCGCTGGGCTTGAAAGTCAGCCAGTTTGTGGGGCTGATGGGCGACGCGCCGCAGTCCCCGGAGCAGGCGGAGCAGTTCGCGAATCAGGCGCGTCGGCATGTGGAAAGGATTGTGGCGCAGATGGGGGACAATTCCGGTTCTCCCGGCTAACGCTTTCGGTTGTCGTCAAGATGGATTACCCCCAAAAGTGGCGGCGCCGAAGGTTTCCAAAGGGCGACCGCAGACTTCGTCTGTTTTCATTGCCCCCTCCTCGCCTCCGCAGAGGCGAAAGCCCCTGCAACAATAAAGACCAAGAAACATGGGTGTGCACTGCGAAGGGGTGTCGGGGGCGACCGCAAAGCCCCCGACTCGCGCCCGCAGGCGCGAAATCCCCTGCTTACGGAAAAGACCAGCTACATCTGAAAGACAGGCAGTTTGGTCGCGCCCATTTGGCGCGACACAGCACAGTTGGTCGAATGAGCAGCTTGGGGGCGCGTCTGAGGACGCGCGAAGTTACTGGCAGGGACGCTTCGCTGCCTGCACCTTGTTGACTTCTTCCTTTGAGTAGGTTTGACGCGGAACAGTTGGGGCGTTGCCCCAAACCCCACAAGGGACGCTGTCCCTTGACCCTGCAAGGGGCAATTGCCCCTTGACCCCTTTTCGCGATTGAGTTGAGTTCACTCTCATACTTCTTCCGCGTGTTGCTTTTTGTTTTTTCTCTCCCTTATTTTTCATTTACAAGGAGGTTTCCTATGCTAACCCTCGGCTGCCATCTCTCCGCCAGTGCGGGCTATCTCCACATGGGGCAGGAAGCCATTTCCATCGGCGCAAACACCTTTCAGTTCTTCACCCGCAACCCCCGCGGCGGCACCGCTAAGCCCCTCGACCTCTCAGACGTCGCCGCTTACCTTGACTTCGCCAGCGCCCACGGCATCGGGCAAATCGTCGCCCACGCGCCCTATACCCTCAACGGCTGCTCGGCTGACCCCGCCATCCGCGATTTCGCCCGCCGCACCATGCTCGATGACCTCCAGCGCCTTGACCACCTGCCGGGCAATCTGTACAACTTCCACCCCGGCAGCCACGTCAAGCAGGGCGTGGAAGTGGCGACGGAGCAGATTTGTGACATGCTCAACGCGATTTTGTGGCAGGATATGAAAACGACCGTCCTGCTGGAAACAATGGCAGGCAAGGGCTCGGAAGTCGGGCGGACATTCGAGGAGCTGCGTGCGATTATCGACCGCACGGAGCTGAATGACAAGCTCGGCGTGTGTCTGGACACCTGCCACGTCAGCGACGCGGGGTATGACATCGTGAACCACTTGGAGGATGTGCTGGCGGATTTCGACCGCGTGATTGGGCTGAACCGGCTCAAAGCCATCCACCTCAACGACAGCAAGAACCCCTGCGGCGCGCACAAAGACCGCCACGAGCAGATTGGCAAGGGGTACATCGGGCTGGAGGCGCTGATGCGCGTGGTCAATCATCCGTCGCTCAAACACCTGCCGTTCGAGCTGGAGACCCCGAACGACCTCGCGGGCTACGCGGCGGAAATCAAACAGATTCGGGAGTTGGCAGAATGATGCGGGTGAGTGCGGGCATTGTGCGCTATCCGGACGGGCGAATCCTCATCTGCCGCCGGGGCGAAGGGCGCAAAAACGCGCATTTGTGGGAGTTTCCGGGCGGCAAGCAGGAGGCGGGCGAATCACCAGAAGACGCATTGCGCCGGGAATTGCTGGAGGAATTGTCGCTGCCGATTGCGGATATTTCGCCGCTGTGCCGCCGGGAAGCGCAGGGCATCGCGTTCGACTTCCTGACCGCGACGGCAACGCGCGCGCCGGTGCTGACCGAGCACGAGGGCTACGCGCTTGTGCATCCGGCGGAAATGACGAAATACGTTTTCTGCCCGGCGGATGAAGTCGTGGCGCGCCAAATTGCGTTTGCGAACGTCCGCGCGTGCCTGTGGGACTTCGACGGCACGCTGATGGACACCTATCCCCTGCTGACGGAGGTGTTCGTGCGCATCGCGGCGGAAAACGGGGTGCGTCTGACAGCGGAAAACGCGCTTTCGCTGCTAAAAGGCACGCTGCGGGATGCGTGCGCGGCGCTGTCGGCGCTGACGAATGTTTCTGTGGATGAGCTGCTGAAGGAATGCCGCGCGGCTGAAGCGGAACGCTTGCTGGACGCCCCGAAGCTGCTTTGCGGCATACCGGAATTGCTGCTTGCGCTGCACGAGCGGGGCGTTCGGCACTATGTGGTGACGCACCGTGACCTGCGCTGCCGTGACATGCTGGCGCAGTGCGGGGTGCTGATGCTGATTTCGGGCTTTCTCACCCACGAGGACGGCTATCCGCGCAAGCCCGCGCCGGAAATGGTGCAGGGCTGCCTGCAGCGATACGCCTTGGCGGCGGATGATTGCATCATGATCGGCGACCGTCCGCTGGACACCCGCGCAGGCAAAGCGGCGGGGGTTCGCGGCATCCTGCTGGACGCGGACGGGCGCTTTTCGGGCGAAAAGTCGTGCGAGGCGCGGGCGGAAAATGTCGCGGAAATCGCGGAAATGCTGCTGCCTGACTGGTGCTTGTAACCGCCCGGCAAATTACGATTTTATCTACATGATATATGCACTACGATTGGAGGAATCACCATGCGGAAAATGCTCTGCCTGCTGCTGATGCTGGCAATGCTCACGCCGTGTTTGCCAGCCCTTGCGGAGGATACGGACGCGCTGGATGTCATTTTGCTCTCCAGTGCCTCTATCGAGCCGCTGCAGGAGACGCTGCGCCCCGGCAAGGCGGTCACGCTGCGGTTCACATCGCCTGTGGACGGCACGGTCACGCTGCTGCTGCGCGACGCGGAGACGCTTGAAACCGTGCTGCCAGTCGCCAAGG
>ERZ772892.1142-NODE-1142-length-29561-cov-5.183081_pt1 | contig 29561 bp, 20 predicted proteins | sample MGYA00512126_ERZ772892 | MGnify/ENA primary metagenome ERZ772892 (study PRJEB29015, sample SAMEA2737697) | human gut metagenome | biome: human gut; feature: human-associated habitat; material: faeces | place: China | collected 2012 ... | reverse complement strand
CCTGTAGCTAGCGTTCATCCTGAGCCAGGATCAAACTCTTCATTGTAAAAGTATCTTTTAATCGGCATGTGCCGATTATAGCTCTGTTCAGGATGCCGTACAATTTATTGACTTCATTCTAAATACCTGTATCTATTACATATATATAAACATAAATAACAGATTGTATTGACGGTTCTATCTTTTCTTGTACTACTTGTATTGTTTATCAATATTTCAAAGAACTTGTCGCTTCCGTTTCAAAAGCGGGTGCAAAGGTAAGAGGTTTATTTTTAACTACCAAACTTTTTCGGAAGTTTTTTCAGTTTTTCTTTTTATCCGTTTCTCAGACTCTCTATGCGAAAGGGAAAGAATAAATAGAAAGAAGAACAAGCAAAACACCTTTTCTTTGCGAATCGGACTGCAAAGATAAGAACTTTTTTATTTATATTCCAAAACTTTTCGGAAGTTTTTTTTGTTCTTGAGTCAAGCAGTCCTGCGCTTTGTCACTAAGTCATTTTCATCAAGGCTTTCTTCTCTCGGAAAGCGGGTGCAAAAGTACTCCCTTTCAGGATACAAAACAAATATATATCACTCTTTTTTCTGATTATTTTTTTATAATCTGACTAACTTGCTGATTGATAGGCTGGTTCAAGAACACCGCCATTTCTATACAAGAAGCTACGAAGGGAAGAATACAAAACTATACACATTATTATATTTAAACGAGGGAGGAAAGCACTAAACAAAGAAACAAGTAATGCAGGCAGATTTATTCGGTACTAAAAAAAACAGGCCGGATATAAAAAGCGGGGAATTACCCATTCCGACATTTACCTGCCACCTACCCCTGAGGGGAATCATCCTTCCGGAAGGAGGAGAATAACGGATAATCGAAAAGACATGCTGTTCGTTCCACTACAGTGAACAGGACAGGACACTTCAGTGGAAAGAACCGGCCACCGGAGTGAAAAAGACCGGGCACCGGAGTGGAACAAAAGAGAGGATAGGGGAAAAGCACAAGGAGAAAGACGTAATATTAAAAAAACATGAACATAGCATATGGTATTAAAGGGAAGACTGCAGAAAAAGAAGCATATGGCAGGAGAAAAATATGGAGTAGAGAGAAGAAAGAACAGGAAAGGGGGCTATGAGAAATAACTCAATTATGAGGGAAAAAAACAGAAAAACTATGAGAAATAACTCTGTTCCTTTTTATTTCTCATAAATTAATTAATTGAGAATAAATTAGTTATATAAAAAACATGAGAATATGAGATATGAAATTGAAAAATCTTTTCTGGTAGAAAACTAAGTTCAAGTTATTCAGCTTATAGATTTTAAGAGAGATGCCATCCCCAAAAAAGATCTACCGTAAGGGACAGGAAGATACCTGCCTGAAGACATATAACAAATTATCTTCAGACAGGCAAACCACATCCCTACGGTAAAACATTACTTAGTTTTTTGACGTATCTCCCTGATTTATCTTATCAATGAAACAGGAAGAACTGCGGACGGGTATATAATTGGAACTCTTTTACTTTACCGGATAAGAATGAGCCTTCGCGCACTTTCACCCGGAAAGCAGTAACTTTATATATCTCCTGCATATCAATTATGATCTGATGCGGATGAGAAGCTTTCGCTGTCGGGTCCGTATGCCAGAAGGACGAAACATCTCCGTCGTATAAGTTCTCCCCTACTCCCAGATTCTGGTCCGCCAGTTCACTGTCTACATAGACAACTTTCCATTTCGTTTTATCAATCACCTGACCTTTATCATCCAGCAATTCCACTTCCGAGATACAAGCCTGATTGTCATCCGTATACGAGGAAAGAGTCTCGATGCAAAAATGACGGAAGGTTGCAGCAACAGGGAAATCGAACTGTTGCCACTCGTTCATTTCTTTCAAAGTAGCTTTCAGAATGATATCCCCTTCGTCGAGCGTAGGAGTACCCGTAACCACACGAAGCTGTCCCTTCTGATAATTCTTGTCTACACCGAGGCTGTCGAGAATCGGCCGGTCCAGTCCTTGCAGAACACGGTTTCCGGTATCTTCCATTTCAAAAACGACAATCTCATTCTCCCCTTCTTTCAACCATGGGGCAGGCAGATATAAAGTCTGTTGAGGACCGATATTCCAAAAACGCCCGAGCGATTTACCATTTACCCAGACAGCCCCTTTCCCCCAACGGCTCATATCAACGAAACAGTCGCCTTTCTGCCGAACGGTAAATATTCCCTTATGGAAAGCAGGTTTTCCCTGGATACTTTCGCCAAAGTTCATTTCCGAAACTTTCTCTTTATAAAGCGGCAGAGGAGTGATAGACCAACCTGTCAACTTTTCATCTCCACACAGCACCTGGTTCGTAATTCCTTTCCGGTTGAACAAAATATCGGGACCATAATTAACACGTCCTGTATTTTCTACCAGTATCTCCAGGGTAGCAGGAGCTTTCTGTATATCCAGCATTACATTATTCTGATTGTAACGGCGATCCAGACTTGCCACTTGCTTTCCGTCAACCAGAATTACGGCATAATCACGCAAATCCTGTATAATCAGTTTCTGTTTGCCTGCCTTGTTTATGGTAGTCTGATAGTGTATGTAACCGAAGTCGACTCCCAGATCTTCCATTGAAAGGACATTTTCCGATTCGGTAGTCTGGTGAAAAGCAGCCTGCAAAGGAGCACTTTCTTTCAGTTCAATCGTTGCGAAGGTTGTTGTCGGATTGTCGGCGGGAACCTCGGGCAATACGGTTCCATGAGGCAGATGCTTCTGAATGACTTCCCTGAAAGCATAATATTTCGGGTAACAGTTTCCCCATTCACCCAGAGGCGCGTCATAATCATAGCTGGTGGGCTGCGGACGATATCCTCCAGCCGTATTGGCACCATTCATGTACCAGAAATTTGTTCCTCCGTGGAACATATACATACTAACGGATACGCCTTGTCCCAACATCCAATCGAGTTGCTCGGCAGGGCGTTTATAGTCGACTGTCGAATGGCGCTGTCCCCACACATCGAACCAGGCCGGATAAAATTCCGCCACAAAATACGGACCGCCCGGATGATATTTATCGATGATCTTAAAGATATCTTCGCTGAACACTCCGTTCAATGTCGGCAATGCACCGTCGATGTGTCCGGCCTCAACCTGCCCGCCACCGTCGCAAGTAAATAGCGGAACATTGAATCCGGCATCTTTTATCATATCGCGGAGAGCTGCCAGATATTCTTTATCCGCCGCATACGAACCGTACTCGTTTTCTACCTGCACCATTAATATGTTTCCGCCGTTATTGACCGTCAACGGGGCCAGTTGTTTGCCAAGCGCTTTTATATAACGTTCGCAATACTCCAGGAAGCGGGGATCTTTGCTGCGGTAGACCATGTCCTTTTCTTTCAACAACCAAGAAGGATAACCGCCGAAGTCCCACTCAGCACAAGCATACGGACCCGGACGGAGAATCACATACAAGCCTTCCTCCTGTGCCAGACGTACAAATTCGGCAACATCCGCCTGCCCGCTGAAATCAAACTCACCGGGCTGTCGTTCGTGAAAGTTCCAGAACACATAGACTGATATTGTATTCAATCCCATGGCACGTGCCCTTTTCAAACGGTCGCGCCAATATTCGTGAGGAATACGGGCGTAGTGCATCTCGCCGCAAATCAACTGCACATCCTTACCGTCAACATTGAAAGTTCCGCCGTCTATCTTAATACGCTCTTTAGAGGAGCAAACCAAAAACAGAAACGGCATGAGCAAACCCAGTATGAACTTATAAAGCCTTTGTCCTTTATTCATAATAGATGATTGTTATATTTTTATTTCTATACCTATTGTACAAATGCATGCCGGAATTTACTTACCTTATTCCAGCCTCCACGGGTAAAGTCGGGAACAGCCACCGGAGCCGAACCATTTTCCAAAGAGAGGCGAGTCAACTCAGCCATGCAACACCACTCGGCGAGATCATACACATCCATATCCAACGGTAATCCGTTGCGCAGACAATACACCAGACGATAATCCATGATATAATCCATACCACCATGGCCGCCTACCTTTTTGGCTGTTTCTTCCAGTTCCTGATGAATCGGATGCTTATATTTGTTCATCAATTCCCGTTTCACATCTTCGGGCAAAGAACCGTGCGCATTCAGGTTTTCATGGTTGGCAACAACATTCGTATCTACCTGTTCGGGGCGCAGGTAATATTCCTCCACCGGATATTTGCTGGCATATCCGTCAGTGCCGACCAGTTGATACATCCGGCTATACGGGCGTGGCGTCATTACGTTATGCTGGATGAGTATTGTCTTACCGTTTTCCGTGCGAATGACAGTAGTTGTCTGGTCACCGTTCTGGAAATCTTTTACTTCTTCGCCCGTGGTTTTCCGGATATATGCCGGTCCGTTAACCGCCTTTGTATCCACAGCCACCAATGTCTTCATCCTGTCTCCCCGATGAATATTGAGTAGTTGGCAAGCCGGGCCAATGCCATGCGTCGCATAGACATCCCCACGATTGTTGCGATTATAATCCATACGCCAATTATTCCAGTAAGAAGACCAATAATCTTCCAAATTATGAATATAAGCGCCCTCAACGTGCAGAATCTCGCCGAAAACTCCTTGCTGTGCCATGTTCAATGTTGTCAGTTCAAAGAAATCATATACACAGTTTTCCAGTTGCATACAGTGTTTGCGGGTTCTTTCGGAAGTATTTATCAAACTCCAAATCTCCTCCAATGTCATGGCAGCGGGAACTTCGATAGCTACGTGTTTGCCATGTTCCATAGCATACACTCCCATTTCCGCATGGTGTTTCCAGTCAGTAGCCACATACACAAGGTCAATATCATCCCTTTCACACAACTGTTTCCAGGAGTTCTCATCACCGTAATAGGTCATAGCCTCCGGCAAACCGGCTTCCTTGAGAATGTTCTGGGCTTTTTCCACACATTCCTGACGTATATCACACAAAGCCTTGATTTGGATACCCGGAATATGTGTAAAACGGACAACAGCTCCCGGACCACGCATCCCCAGTCCGATAAATCCCACGCGTACCGTGTCCATCTTGGGAGCAGTTAGTTGAATGACGTCCTCCTGCCCTGAAGGACGTTCCGGAGTAGCCACCACAAGGGGATGCATGGTGCTTTTCTTCTGCCCGCAACCGGAAAAGCCTACAAGCAGAAGGGTAATCATTAAACTGATAAATATCCTGTTCATAACTTTCATTCTTTTTACATAAAACAATATTACCTGTCAGTGACCTTATTTACAATTTCTTCCAAAGACATTCGTGGCGCATCGTCCGCCATGTGCAAATTCTTTTCCACCCATTCGCGTTCCCAATGGAAATAATCGGGCGCTTTCGCTTCCTCTCCGCGAAGCAACGCACGCAAGTAATCGAAGTAAACGAGCCAACGCTCCTTATAATAGGTGTTCATCATGCCGGCCCATTCTTTATAGGCATAGTCATGCAAATTGTCTTCCGATGTCACATGTTCTCCCCAATAGGTAATAAGCATCATCAGGTTGTGGAAGTTGTTCTTTTTCTCTGCGGCCGTATTTCCTGCATCTTTGGCCTGTTGCTGCCAAGTGCTCAGACGGAAAAACGGGTCCTGTGCCAACAACTCATTTTCGGTATCGATCATCATCAGGAATTTGGAAACTTCCTGCTCAAATTTCTCAACTTTCTTCTCTTGATAGGCAGTTATCATATCATAGAACACCGAATCAGCTTCATTGGCAATGACTTGTCTCAGGAAGTGTATCAGATCAATGCGATAGGTACGAACCTCATTAAATTCCGGCATTGCCTTGGCAAAAAGGAACGCTGCTTTCTTGTAAAGATCTCTATCATACTTCTTAGCCAGTCTACCCCAAGAGGAAACCGATTTGAGTTCAAGTGCGGGACGTGCGCACAGGATGTTTTCGGGCGGTCCTTCCTGATAACCGACTTCACTGCTATAAATAGATTTCAACATCATCTTCCAGGCAGTCCGTATTTCATCGGTGATACGTCCGTAACGGGCTGTAACATAAGATTCTATCCATTGGTCTACATCCACCCGGTCTTTGTGCCACACCAGTTCAAGTAACAATTCATACGTAACAGGATTGTTGTTTATACCTTCGGGCAAGATACCTACCCCTTTCATATACTTCGCATATTCGCTATTCGAGGCACGGTAAACTTCATCGGCAAAACGTTGTAATTTTCCGTTGATACCGGGACGTTCGCCGAAGTTTGTAACAGTAGCCCAAATGAAAGGCGTTCCTTCGTAGCCTTTACGGGTTTCCCAATTATTGGTATTCTCCCCGAACAATTCCTGAACCAATACATAGCGTTTATCCAGCTTTTCCAGCAAACCCGGCTTCGGGTTGTCCTGCCAGCCTTGCAACACCCAGATAGATCCGGGAAAATGTTTCTGCATCGTTTTTTGTATAGCTCGTCCTGCATCTCCCAGCGCTACGCCGTCCGTAGCTCCTCCCTCATGAAAAGGGTCGCCGGAGAAGAAACGAATGTCCGAACCGTACAAACGGCGGGTTTCGTCATAAAAGATGGCTGCAACACGATCGAACTCTGGGTCCATAGGATCCAGAATATCCGGGCGAGTGAAAGCACCCCAAGTTCCTTGCGGAATGATATGCGCCTTACTCTTGTTTTTCAGGTTGCTCGGCACCATTCCGTAGAATCCGGGCATTAACGGCTCAATCCCCAATGACTTCATACGCTTCAGCATTTTCTGCACCAGTTTCTTCCGGCTGTCTATCTGTGACTGAGGCATAGGGCCACCCCAACCTTCGATATTTCCCATTAGCCACCAGGCATTATAAGCCGGTCCGGTGATAAAATCGGCAATCTCTTTTTCCGAGTAGTTCATCCGGCGGAGCGTGTTTTGCCATACAGCTTCCGAGCCGTTGGCTACAAGCATCAGGTTCACGCCGTTGAGTGCCATCCAGTCAAGTTCCCATTGCCAGTCGTCCCAGTCATAAAAGCTCATGGTATAATTGAAAGTACAGTAGTTCAGCGCATAGCGATATATAGATGTGGTTTTGACTGTTACAGGTTGTCCGATGACCGGAAGCTCAGTAACGGGGGCGAGCTGGTCACCTAGATGAGACATACTGCGGTGGCAATAATATTTCAGATACCAGTTGACACCGACTGCCGCCGCATTTGCTCCCGTGGCCTGTACCACCAATTTCTTGCCGACAGTCTGCAATATGAAACAATCACCGTCCGAAGACGCAATTTCCTTGAATTGAATATGTTTTCCCAGCCATGGGGCACGGCGGGACACAAGTTCGCGTACGCCATCGAACGTAGCGGCATAGCCAGTGCCTACTACACACAGCAGCACGAAAAGAACAGAAAAGAATTGTTTTAGTATTTTCATGGTTTGTATATTTAAACTAGTGAAAAGGCGGACACTTTATTGATCTGCACCTATGTTAATACGATGATTATCACAACGCTTATCGCCGTCAACGTCGAACATTCCCCGGACATAGCCCTGAAATATGAGTCCTGTCCCTATCGCCGGCGAAGAGGATTTCAAATGTAAGTCAGGTTGTTGTAGCCGGGTACTTTTCAATAGTGGATCTACATCGAACACTGATGTCTTATCACCACTTACAGCCTGCCAGGCGGAAAAGTCGGTGTACTCCTTACCATCCCATATCCATTTATGGTTCTTCTTCGTGGGTGAGAAATAGATATTGCCACCGATATAATTATTCTTTCCCGAAGTCGTGTATTTGCGGATAAAGATATCCCGGTCGGATACGGCATAAATGATATTATTGGCGATTACATTCTCTTCACACAACTCGGAAAGACGGATTTCCCCTTCGCTGCTGTTATCCCGATCATTCACTTTGAGATAATTATTCGTGCCGTCCAGTTGGCCGCCTTTGAGGTTGTTATTGAACAGAGTGTTGTTCACAACATAACAGTTTTTGGTACTTAGTCCGTCGAAACCGAGATAAGCTCCCATATAGATACCGGTACGGAAGTTGTTGTACACAAAATTATCACGTACGATACAGTCCTTGGTCTGCAACTTGTAACTTTCACTGCAAAGCCCGATACCACGGTCACATTCGAAAACCTCATTCTGCTCTACAATCGTGTTTCCGTTGCCGCACAGGTATATACCGATCGCGCCGCCATTGGATACGGACTGGCTCCAATAGTCCTGCGATTTTTCGTGTGTACAACGGTATACTTTATTGCGACGCACTACCCCGTTGCGTGCATAATTGACCGAAATATCGCCTTTGGGGTTCAGATTATCTCCTCCCGCAATGATGATACCGATATTCTCCACATCGTGTACTTCATTGTCCTGAATGGTGAAGTCGACCACATTGCCTGCCAATGTAAAGGCTTCACTTGTGCCGCTATGAATTTCGAAGATTTCACACTTCTCTATCAGCAGGTTGCGAATTGGCGTGTTGTCATCCGTACCTAAGACCAGAATTGCGTGCGCGCTGCGCCAGTCACCTTTTGCGTCAACTAACGGGCAGTCATTCTTTATATCATATACTTTGCATCCCCGGAATGTTATGTTACCGGACGTTCCGGTTATATAAATTCCTTCCGGATCTGTGTTGTTCTCCGAATCGTGGGCATGGCAGATATGCAAGTTCTCAAATTGCATATAGTCTATATTATTGACCTGTACCAGTGCATTGCCCCATCCTTTGATATACAGGTCGGAACCGTCTATTTTAGCAATTTCACCAGGATAACTTTTCAACGTTATCATCTTGCCGGGTTTTCCTGAACGTGTCGGAACGACAAACTCTCCGTATGATCCCTCCCGCAAGAAAACGGTATCACCAGGATTGACACGCTGCAGTGCTGCGGCTATTGTTTTTAAAGGTTTTCTTTTACTTCCATTATTCGCATCATTACCAGTCGGAGCCACATACCAATGGGCAGAAGCAGCTCCGCATGCTAACAAGCTAAATAGAAGAAAGCTTATGAGCGAACAAAAACTTTTTCTCATTTCTATTTGGCTTTAATTGAATATCTTTGAATTTAATCTATAATCTGTTTTATTACTGATCGGCTCCTATGCTGATATTTGTTCCATTGTAACGTGCATTACCATCAATATCATAGCTACCTACGAAATAGGCGGCAATGAAATAACCGGCGTTCTTAGCGGGCGATCCTGATTGTAAGTGCAAATCAGGAGCGGATATGTCAAGGCTCACCAATTTCGGATCGACATTATAAAGCGAATTCTCATCTCCGCTGGCTTTCTGCCATGAAGAGAAATTCGTATATTCTACACCATCCCAAAACCACTTGTGATTGGCAGAAGTCGGAGAATAATAGAGATTGTAGCCGATTTTGTTCTTGCTACCGGACCGGGTGTATTTACGGACAAAAATATCCCTATCGGTCACAGCATAAATGAGGTTGTTCATTATTGTATTATTAGTACAATTCTCAGCCAGGCGAATCTCACCCTCGCTATCCTTTTCATCATTGATATTTTCCGAATTATTGCTTCCGTTCAACGCACCGCCAACCAGGTTATTGTGATAGAGCGTGTTATTTACAACATAACATCCGGACGTACCTCCTACCGTGTATCCGATATAATCGCCCAGGTAAATTCCCGTACGATAGTTGTTGTAAACAAAATTATTACGCACAATACAATCTTTGGTAGCCAGCACATTACTCTCGCTAACCAAACCGATAGCACGGTCACATTCCCACACGATATTCTGCTCGATAATAGTACTTGCACCTCCGCAAACATAGATTCCAATCGCCCCATAAGCGGCAGGATTATTATAAACACCTTCCCAAAAATCCTTTGAGACCTGATGAGAGCACCGATATACCTTGTTTCGTCTCACCACTCCGTTACGCGCATAATTTACGGATATATTACCACCTGCATTCAAGTTGTCTCCTCCGGCCACAATAATACCGATATTCTCGACATCATGTACTTCGCAATCCTGTATGGTAAAACCGTCAACATTCCCGGCAATAGTCAGCGTTTCACTGGTTCCGGTATGCATATCGTAGATTTCGCATTTTTCAATTGTCAGATTACGTATCGGTGTGCCGTTATCATCTCCTATGACTAGAAACGCATGCGCACTACGCCAGTCACCGTTGTTATGTCCTGCAAGACAAGTACTTTTTATATTATAAACCTTACAGTTACGGAAAGTGATGTCTCTTGACACTCCATTGATATATACCCCTTCCGGGTCGGTATTAACATCCGAATTCGTAGCATTGCAGATATGCAGGTTTTCAAAAGTCATATATTGGACACTTTTCAGTTGCACCAATGCACTGAACCAACCTTTGATCGTCATTCCGGTCCCATCAATCTTAGCAGTTTCGCCCGGATAACTTTTTAATGTTATCAGTTTACCTTTTTCCCCTGAACGAGTAGGAGTGACAAACTCATGGTATGCACCCTCCCGGAGAAAAATCGTATCACCGGGATTGACACGCAACAATGCCTTTGAAATACTTTTCAGAGGACTGTCCAAAGTACCACTGTTTCCATCGTTGCCTGTGGTAGCCACATACCAGCTTACCGGTTCATTGCCGGAAGGGTTATCAGGATTTTCCGGTTCATCCCCTCCATTTCCACCTTGTTCTTTTCCCGGTTCATCCGGTAGTTCCTTATCATCGTTGCCACACGCGCTAAGCCCGATGAACAAGGTAAGAACCAATAGAATCATTTTCTTTCTCATTTGTACTTCTTTTAAATACCCTATTAAAAACTGAAAAACAGAAGAGGCGGCTTAAAGATGCAGAAGCACTCCTCCCCGCCTCATTCCCCCTTAATTATTCATAAACTATCTTCCTTATCACATTATTTTTCTTATCGTAGACATAAATCACACCATTTTTATCTACGGCAAGGTCCTGAGGTCCTGAGAAAGCGGCAGAGCCAGCATTAGCATCCACATATCCTGCCTGAGTGCCACCTGCAACCAAGCGTACCACTCTGTTTGTCATATCGAGCAGGCGAATACTTTGGTCAAGATTCTCTCCACCGTCCCACGCACCATTACCAGCTACGTAGATATCACCGTTCGAATCAATAGCCAAATCAGACGGGAATGTAAAGAGTGCATCCTCAAAAGATCCGTTCAGATAGCCCGATGTTCCTTTACCTATCAAATTCTCTGCTTCCCAAGTACCAGCTTTGAATTTTACAATGCCATTCAGAATCTGGTCGGCTGCATACAAATTACCTTCCTTATCCACAACAATCCCTCTAAAATTACCGGTAGTTATCTGGGTAGATCCCTCTGCCGTCCATTTGTAAATACCACTGCTGGACGATACAAAAATATCTCCATTGCGTTTATCTACGGTCAGGAACCAAGGTTCAAAGTCTGTTTCTCCAAGTGTAGTTGTCACTCCTTCAGGTGTTATTTTCCTGATTTTCCATTCGAACACATCGGTCAGAATTATATTTCCTTCCGCATCGCAATCCATTCCGTAAAGTCCGTTAAAGCGTGCCTGTATTCCTGTTCCGTCAATGCAACCTTTATTTCCGGCCAGTCCTGCCAAAGTCGTGACAGTTCCGTCAGGAGTAATCTTACGGACACAGTAGTTGACGCAGTCGCCTACATACACATTTCCGTCATCATCTACGCAAACAGAACCTTTCTTCCAGTCTTCTGCCGGCTCTGCTTTGGCAGCGTCAAAGAAAAACAGCGCCTCACTTCCAACTCCATCCTGATATCCCGGTTCGCCATTGGCACTACCTGCCAACGTAGTGACTACCGCAGAGAATGAATAAGTAAACTTATCGATAGTACGAACGGGTTCCCGGTTGGCAATAGTAATAGTAAGCTCTCCGTCCCCCAATTTAGGAGGGACGATAGCCAGAATGTTGTTCATACTGCAATTAAGCACTTTCAAAGGAATGTTTCCTAAAGTTACCGAGATATCTTCCGGATTCTCAGAAAAATTCTTTCCGGTAATCAGAATTTCCGTTCCGGCACTACCGCTAGTCGGATAAAAACGATTCACAACTACCGGACTACCAGCATCGTGCCCGTCATCGTCTTTACAACTGCTAAATAGATTTACACTGCCTATCAGTAAAATCAAAATTATATATTGAATAGTGTTCAGTTTCATAAGACTTATCATTTTTCTACGGTTGTTATTTTCTTTACACAATTATTCCGCCGGTCTAATACATATACCGTACCGTCCTTATCGACACAGACAGAAGAAGGCGCACCAAAGGCGGCTGGCAGGCTTTCAAGCGCTGAATTGACACCTGCATAAGAAAGCACTTCAAAGCTGCTATCCGTATTTCCGGAAGTTCCGGAACCGGCAAATGTGGTAACCATTCCCGTTTTCTGGTCTATATACCGAATACTTTGGTCGGCACTAACTGTCGAAGCTTCTGCTGTACCATTACCTGCTACCAAGATATTACCGTCTGCCGTAACTGCTATTCCCCACGGAGAAGTAAAGGTCGCTTCATTAACCGGACCATCAGCATATCCGCTTTTGCCGGTACCAGCTATTACAATAGGTGTATCCCAACGATCCTTGACATATTTAATAATTTGATTGGTTCCGATATTGGTAATATAGAGATCACCTGTACTTTTATCTATATCCATACCACCGGGACTTCCATTACCGGTAATTATTATGGTGCCATGACTACTTGGAGAACTGCCGTAATCATCCAAGTCCTTAAGAAGAATATTTCCATTTGCGGTCATACTGTAAAGACGATTGCTTGCCTCATCAATAGCCAGACTGACAGCTATCTGCCACCCTAGATAATGTGCTTTACCATCAGGTTCAAAACGTACAGTTGCACTCGTCCAATCGTCACAAATATACATATTCCCTTTACTATCAATCTTTAAGTCAGTAGGACGCACTACAGCGTTATACGAACCTGCGCCACCATTGTCCAAGCGCCAGTTAAGTCCCCAGTCAACATCAGCTGCCGTTCCTGTACCCGCCATTTCCGTGACAGTACCGTCAGGAGCAATTTTACGTACGCGCAAATTACCTATATCCGTCAAATAAACATTTCCATTGTTATCGGTTGCGATACCACCCCGGCGGGGTTGCCCATCCATAATATTAAATTCGGAACTTCCCGGCAGAGTGGTAACTGTACGCTCGAACACGAGTTCTTTATATTCAAAATCTCCCGTAGTAAGAGTTCTTCCGTTAAAACTGATTACAATAGGATATGATCCGAAGTCTGTTTCCGGAATAGTCACCAGGAAATATCCTTCTTCAACTGTACAATCAGCAGCTAGCCCATTGTAGGTAGCGGACGGATTCTTGATTTCCGTCGGTAAGTTCTCTACATAGATACGTACCTTTGTCCCAACCTTTCCATAAGCAGGAGAGTAACCTGTAATGGCTGTTTTCTGAAAAATAAAGTTCACTTCCGATTGAGTTGTCTTCCCATTTGTCTTAATGACAATAGGAGCCGTTCCTATTGCTTCATTATCCGGAACTTCCACCAATAACTGCTCTTCATTGGAACGCAGAATAGATAATTGTACTTCATTAATACTCACACTGATAGAAGTTGCATCCAAAGGAAACTGTTCGCCGTTTATCAATAACTGCGTACCTCCTTTTCCTGTATTCGGAGCAAAATCATAGATAGAAAGTTCTCCGGCACGAGGTGACAACGACTTTTCATCATCGTCCGTACAGCCGGTGAAAATGGTTGCTGCCAAAATAACAACCATAGATATATAGTATGAAATTGTTTTCATTATGCTATCTTATTAGTTTTATATTTTTCAGGAAAATTCTACCAACCCGGATTCTGAACCAAGCCACGTCCACGGTCAATCTCTGTCTGAGCAATCGGGTACAAATACATCTTATTATCCCAATATCTGGTCTGCAACAACTTGCGTTCATAGAAACCTTCAAAAGCAAATCCTTGTCCCTGATCGTCAGCAAGTACATTCATACGATAAATCTTGCGATTCTCTTCTTTCTCATAAAGTAACCGGCGCGCAAGCGTCCAGAAACGGTCGCCTTCAAATGCCAGTTCAATCTGACGTTCGCGAAGAATCCATTCACGCATTTTTTCTTTATCACCCAAATCCTGAGGATAGGTAACCGTAATATTCGGAATACCGGCACGTTCACGAATCTCATTAAAATAAGTGATAATCTTGGGATCTTCCGGATTGTATTCGTTCATCGCTTCCATATAGTTCAATAATATTTCGGCATAACGAATATGAATATACGGGCGGTATACTGCCTGATCGTTACGGATACTGGAAGAGGTACTTACTTTCTTGGCTACATTATACCCGGTGAAGTCGGTCATCTGCGTTCCCGCTCCCGATGAACCGGAATAGTAATATTCAGCTCTTCCGAATCCATCTTTATTCTTGTCGGAAGAAAAATAATTGCGGTCGTCAACAGTTATGGCAGAGAGCACCGGACGTCCGTTATAATGTACGGAAGCATAGAAACGAGGTTCACGATCAACGTACATATTCGATTCTCCTTTACGGTATCCCCGGTTAATCTCATTACGGACTTTTCCGTATTCGTCCGGATCATCTTTCTGCGCAAATCCTTCTTCCGAATAATTCTCGTCATCATTGATATCCAGTCCGTCACGAGTCAAAAAAGCATCTACGATATTCTGCGTTGCATTCTGCATGCTATATCCGCCATTCTTCGGGTTACAACGTTTATCATATCCCCACTGCCAGTCTCCAGATTTATGAGTAGCAAATATAACTTCAGCATGATTGCCGGACATGAACAGTTCGCGGAAAGACAGATACGGGTCAAATTCTCTATCACCGCTTTCTGTATTGTGATAAAGATGATAAATGCCTAGATCAATCACATCTTCGGCGGCTTCAGCAGCAATTCGCCACTTTTCCTGATCTTTGGTCTGTGGTGCCAACAATTCTCCGTCCTTATTCTTGAAATCCTTGAAACGGGGATTTCCATTCCAGAGTTCACTGGCTGCCAACAAACGAGCTTGTGAAATCACCGCCAAAGCAGCCCCCCTCGTAGGACGTCCCAGATAAGCTGTTGAGGTCCATACATCCGGCAGTACATTCAATGTTGATTCCATCAAGCCACAGACATACTCCACACATTCGTCAAATGGACGGCGAACATAATTATTGAAATCTTCGTCTTGCTCGGCAGGTTTCTCGAAAATAACAAACGGTCCATACAGACGCAACAGATTCCAATAGAACCAACCACGCAAGAAACGTGATTCCGCCTTATACTGAGTCTTCAAATCAGTACTTAACACACCTTCCGGAACACGGTCGATGTTTTGCTCGAATACAAGCGCTTTCTGAATACCTCGATAAGCAGCACTCCATTTATTATCACCCAATGTATTGGAAGGTCCCCAATTGCCTTCTACCATATTACGGACATTCGTATTAGAAAAGACACAGGAGGTTTCATCAGCAAAACCGAACACAACCGGATCATCAGTAGACAGCCAAATATATCCGTAAATGTTATATAAATAAGCTTCCGCCTCCACACGGGTTTCCCAAATCATATCCGTAGTTTTCAGGTTCTCCGGTTTCTGGTCCAAATAATCACAAGAAGAGACTCCTATAATGCCGGCGGACAACAGCCCGACAGCCAATATACGGCTAAATATTTTTTTCATTGTTTTCATTGCTTTATTAGATTAAAACGAAACTCTCATTCCCAATGTCACCATACGTGATAACGGATACTTTGCCCCATTAGAACCAAGTTCCGGATCCCATAACTTGAATTTAGAGAATGTCAGCAAGTTTTGTCCGGACAGATAGAAATAAAGGTATTCTATTCCTTTATCCATTAGTTTCTTGTTCTCAAGCGTATATCCGAGCGAGGCTTGTTTCAAACGTAGATAACTGCCATCTTTCAACCAATGCGTACTATTCACATAGTTGTTGTCATTTGTTGTTGCATTAGCTGTCATACGCGGATACCATGCATCTGCACGAGGATTGTCCGCCGTCCAGCGATCTAATGCTTTGGTGATGACATTGCTGGGATTCAGTCCCATGCCGGTGAAAGGTACAATACCGACTCCACTTGCTCCCCAGTCACCGTTGCCGGTATCAATAGAACCACCATTGGCCATAATAGATACATCCGACACTCCCTGGAAGAAGAGAGCCAAGTCAAAGTTATGATAGTTGATATTAAAGCCCATACCGTATGACCAAGAAGGGAACCAGGACTTGCCCAAATAACATTGGTCATTAGCGTCAATCACACCATCATCGTTCAAGTCTTTATACTTGATGTCACCAGGTGCCAGTTCACGCATCTGTCTCGGACTCTTTTTGATTTCTTCCTCACTCTGGAAATAACCTTCGGCTATATATCCATAGAACTCGCCATAACGGGTACCTTCACTCTTTTGATAAGCGTATTGCATAGCCGGTTCGTCACGGAACACAATCTTATTCTTGCTATAAGTCAGATTACCAAATAAACGCAACCCTACTTTGTTACCGATACGGGTCTGGTATTCCAAATTCGCATCTACTCCTTTATTATCCATTTCACCCATATTGGCATAGATAGAGGCGTCAAAGCCTGCCATGCTCGGCAAAGAAGAACGTTGAATCAGAATATCCTTACGTCTTTCCCAATAATAATCCAATGTCAAGTTCAATTTACCCCAAAGCATCATTTCCAAACCAATATTTGTCTTATAAGATTTCTCCCAAGTCAGTTTGTCCGACCCCAGCAGCGTCTCTCTAATACCGTATACGAGATTTCCGTTCGGTCCGAATCCATAGCTGTTTCCGCTTCCGAACTGAGTAAAATAAGCAAAACGGTCTCCTGTACCACCAATGTTATCATTACCTACGATACCATAAGAAGCACGCAATTTCAACAAGTCTACCGTACGAGTCATATTCTTGAAAAACGGTTCGGTAAAGTTGAACGAGCGCAACAAGGCAGAAGACGGAGTAATCTTACGACCCGGGGAAATGGGGCGTGTCAGCCGGCAATCCGGTATTGAGGTCCGCCATGTCGACCTTCAACTCTATACTACGTGGAAAGATAAATATATGAATATTGAATCTCAAAAAATGGAAAATGTAATGTTTATGTTGAGTAAACGTTATCATACGGAGATTCGTATTGAAGGTGAGGAATTGAAAGCAGAAATATTCTCAGGGCGTTTTGACATAGACCAATCTCTGGAGAATATTTTTGAGACGATTGATTTGATTACTCCCATTCATTATCAACAGCAACCGGATGGAACCTATTTGGTGACTCCGAAATAAAAAAAGAAATAGGCAGCCTAATATTATGATAAACTAAAAAATGCTAATCCTAAAAAGAAAGATGATGAACACAACTTGAAAAAGAAAAAGGATCGGAAAATTCCCGTTTTCCAATCCTATCCAGATTAAAATTAACTCTACCAATTATTAATTTTAAATTGCAAATTTATGAAAAATATTTCAATCCCAAAGGGAATGAGAGGTTTTATTTTACCTCTATCCTTTTTGGGGAAGCTAAGACTTTGTACCTGGCAAATATTATTTCTACTGTTTTTTATATCGCTCCAGGCGCAGGCACAACAATCAGATTTGTTGACTCTGAATATGAAAAATGTTACGCTGAAACAGTTTGTAGAAGCGGTTCAGACCCAGAGTGGTTATTCATTTCTTTACAAAGATAATCAACTTAAAACGAATCAGCGAATCACTGTATCCGTTAATAAACAATCAATTAATGTTGCTTTAGAACAGGCTTTTAAGGGAAAAGGAATTTCTTGGAAAATTCAGGGCAAACAGATTCTTTTGTTTCCGGCAAAAGAGGAACAGTCTGTCAATACAAAAAAGTCACGTACCATCAAAGGTAATGTCACCACTACTACCGGTGAGTCGATTCCGGGGGCGAGCGTAAAATTGGCAAATGCTACTACCGGTGTAATTACTGATATTGATGGATTTTACATGATAACAGTTCCCGATAGCCAGTCAGAATTGGAATTCCGTTTTATGGGATATGAACCCAGGAATATCAAAGTGGGCAATCAGACTACTATTAATGTCTCTTTGGAAGAAGCTACTTCCAGTCTGGAAGAGGTAGTGGTTGTGGCATACGGTGCTCAGAAGAAAGTGACGATGACCGGATCGGTAGCTTCGGTGAATATAGGAAGCCTGAAAACTCCAGTTGCCAATCTTAGCAATGCTTTGCAAGGTAAGGTTGCAGGTATTATTTCCGTACAGTCCAGTGGTGAACCGGGATATGATAACTCGACCTTTACAATTCGTGGAATCGGTACTTTCACGGGAAATACATCTCCATTGGTAATTGTAGACGGTGTGCAGCGTGACGATGTGAACTCCACTTATGGAGGTGCTTACAACAATATTGACCCGGAAGATATCGTTAGCATCTCTCTCTTGAAAGATGCTTCTGCTACTGCTGTATATGGTGCGAAAGGTGCTAACGGTGTGATGATTATTACTACTAAACGCGGGTCGGTAGGTAAGCCTAAAATCTCCATAAAGGCAGAAACGGGTTTTACCAACTTCACTAAAGTTCCGGAGATGTTGAGTGGTGTTGATTATATGATGTTATATAATGAAAGTCGTCGAAATTCGGGACTGAGTGAGGTATATTCCCGTGAACAGATATTAAAAACCGAGAGCGGACTGGATCCTTACTTATATCCGAATGTGGATTGGATCGATAAGATTTATAAGAATGTTTCATCTGTATCTAATGTCAACCTGAATATTAGTGGTGGTAGCGACTTGGTTCGATACTACTTGTCCGCTTCTTTCTATAACCAGGGAGGACAATATAATGTAAAGAAGGAAAACGGGTATGACCCGAACCTGAATTATAAGCGTTATGATTTCCGTAGTAACGTAGACGTGAACATTACAAAAACTACTTTATTACAGATGAACCTGTCGGCTATTATGACAGATTCGCGTTATCCGGGTATCGCTTCCAACAAACTATGGTATGAAGCTTTCTCAACTTCACCGGTTGCTTTTCCTGTTCGCTATCCGGACGGGCGTTGGGCAGGTCCTCCGGCCAATGCTGGTTCCAATCCGATGAACGAAGTGCAGAACAGCGGTTACACTGATACTTTCCGTCCGGCTTTGCAATCGGTATTTACGGTCAACCAAAAATTAGATTTCATAACCAAAGGACTTTCGGCTTATGCTCGTTTCTCTTTTGACAGTTATAGTGAATTCAATAATAAGCGTACCGGAGGGGTAGACTTATGGTATACCAACCAGCGTGACGGAAACGGAGAACTTGTCTTTGGTAAACCGATCAAGGAAGGTTCTGATGAACTTTATTATGAACATAGCGATACGGGAGAAAGAGTTATTTATACTGAAGCCAATATCTCATATGATCGCACTTTCGGTCATCATAACGTAAATGGAATGGTGCTTTATAATATGCGTAACCGTATGATTGCTACTGCCGGAAGTGCCATTGCTTCTATTCCATATCGTAATCAGGCGATTGCTGCCCGTTTCGGCTACGGATATAAAGAACGCTATTTAGCAGAGGTGAACGGTTCTTACACCGGTTCGGAGAACTTTGCTCCCGGACATCGTTTCGGTTTCTTCCCGGCTGCTTCTGTGGGTTGGGTCATTTCAAACGAACCGGATTCCAAGACTACTTCTGCCATATTATCCTCTTCCGATACTCTTACGTCAAAACGGGTTCCGAGCACCTTTACTTCTACAAGCTCCGTAACGACCTGAAATGTTCTTCCATTGTCTTTTTTCACATCAAAGAAGGCTTCACCGTCCAAGTACACTTCCCGATTACGTGCAGATAACTTATCAGGGTATTTCAAGCTCGAACCACCCCCCAGCCAAACCTTAGAGTTATCGGGAAGCGTGAACAGCAAGGCTTCTTTTCCTTGGTTCATCACAATCAGCATATCCGGTTTAGCCCAAAGCTGATAACCCAATACACCACCCAACACACATAGGACAGCAATACTGGCTGCCACGGCACAACGACGGATAATCAACTTCAATCGTGGCTTTCTGTTTGCTTTCATACCGGATTCTACCTTGCTCCAAGTACGGTTCATTACTTCTTCCACTTGCCGTGTATCCATATTCACCAATGAGTCATCCACCAGCTGAGAAGCACGCTGCAAAGAAGTATCTTCTTTTAACATCTGCTCCAGTGCCTCTGCTTCCTCTTTACTTAAAGAATGATCAGTTCTTTTAGCAAGCAAGTCCCATATACTACTATTCTCTTTCATCTTTTTACAAATATTATTAAGCGCTTCTATATATAAAGACAGAAATAAAACTCAAAATACGTAGTTGAAATCAAATAAAAAGTTACTTTTGCAAATAAATATTGTTAATAGACGCTTCTACATTATAATTTTTTATTGTAAAAACCTTATAATCAAATTCTTGAATATGCCACATAAAGAGGATGACATTAGTTATCTATTAAGTCAAATTAGTGAGGGTAACTCCTCCTGCTTTGAAAAAATGTACAAGCGGTACTTCAAAAAATGCTATTCTATTGCATTATATTTCGTTCAGTCCACTTCTTCGGCCGAAGATGTACTGTCTGACGTCTTTCTCACTCTATGGCATAAACGTGAGAACTTGAAGGATGTGAAAGATTGGGATTCTTACTTATTTATAACAACCAAGAATCATGCTATCACATTTTTGGAGAAAAACCGTCAGGATAACTTAAGTTCTATTGACCAAATCATCATAGAGATACCGGGAAACGACCTCACGCCGGAAGAAAAGTTACTCAAGAAAGATATGGAAGAATGTATGCAGCAAGCTATCCGGCAACTGCCTGAGAAAACCAGAATTGTTTATTGTATGGCAAAAGAAGACCACATGAGCTATAAACAAATCAGTGAAGCGCTGGATATATCCGAAAGGACTGTCAATACACACATGACTACAGCTATTCGCAGACTGACGGAAAACCTGCAAAAATACTTTAGATAAATTCGGCCAACTATAATAAGGAAGCTATCAAACTAAAAAATCATCACTAAAAAAGGGAGACTTTACGCCCCCCCCCTTTCCGGTTACTATAAAATCATTCTGGATAATATTTGCTCTATTTCAGCTAGCTCTTCGGACGTAAACTCCAAATGCTCCAATGCTTTCAGGTTATCAGCCAACTGATTCACGGAACTAGCTCCTACTATCACCGACGTCATTCGTTCATCTCTCAGTACCCATGCCAACGCCATTTCAGCCAACGTCTGCCCACGGCGATGGGCTATTTCATTCAGTTGCCGGGCAGCTTCTATTTTCTCCGGTGTCACCTGCGAGCGTTGCAGGAAACCGGAAGAACGGGCAGCCCGCGAATGTTCCGGGATACCATTCAGGTATTTGTCCGTCAATAATCCCTGCGCCAAAGGAGAGAAGGCGATAAAACCGGAACCGGATGCTGCAGCAAATGGAAGGATTTCGGCTTCAACCGCCCGATCGAACATACTATACCGGTATTGGCTAATCAGACAGGGAACACCGGCCTTCGCCAACATTTCATAAGCAATACGTGCTTGTTCGGGAGGATACTTGGATATTCCGATATAAAGAGCCTTACCTCGCTTTACGATATCAATCAATGCCTGAATCGTTTCTTCCACCGGAGTGGCTCCGTCATAACGATGAGTATAAAAGATATCGAAATACTCCAATCCTGTACGACGGAGACTTTGATCAATACTTGCCATCAGATTTTTACGGGAACTGTTACCGCCATAAGGTCCTGCCCACATTTCATGTCCGGCTTTGGAAGAGATAATCATTTCATCGCGATACCCCTGAAAGTTCTCTCTTAGAATCCGCCCGAAGTTTGTTTCGGCACTTCCGGGAACAGGACCGTAGTTGTTTGCCAAATCGAAATGAGTAATACCGTGATCGAAAGCATACTTTATCATATCGGTTGCCATGGTGAAGTCATCTACACTGCCGAAGTTATGCCATAATCCTAAAGAAATAAGAGGTAGTTTCAGACCACTCCGACCACAATATTTATACTGCATCCGTTCGTAACGTTCGGTTGCCGGCTGATAAGCGAATGAATTATCCATAAGATTCACGATTTATCTTTCCTATTACAAAAATCAATTTTTCTTCTACAAAGAAAGGGAAAAAAGCCTGCATAAACAAGAATCGGGAAATATACTTCATATTATTGAAATACATTTCCCGACATAATTAAACAACACTAAAATCTTCAAAACTGGAAATAAATGAACGGCTGAATCTCCGAGCTTTTCATTTGAATAACTACATAAATCAACACTACCAACATCAATGCCTTTCCCACAAACGGCAGGCGAATAACACCTCGACAGACTGCATCCTCCCAACTATCAGGAGCAAAATGAAGCAGGAATCCGAGTAACATTAATGCAAAGACTTTCCAATAACCTTCCAGCAGTTGCGGGAATAGTTGCGGACGGAAGGTAGTAACTATCTGTTTTAACATATCCATTGAATTTTGGAAATCTGCATTACGGAAGAAGATCCAGCAGAAACAAACAAAATGGAAGGTAATAATCACCCCGAAGACACGACGCCAGCCATGACTCTGTTCTCCTTTCTTACGTCCGGTGATTGACATCCACATTTTATGCAAAGCCAGAGCAATGCCATGAAATGTTCCCCAAAGAACGAAGTTCCAGGAAGCCCCATGCCATAATCCACCCAAAAACATGGTGATTATCAGGTTCAGATACTGACGGAATTTTCCTTTTCGGTTGCCTCCCAATGATATATACAAATAGTCTTTCAGCCAACTGGATAAAGAGATATGCCAGCGACGCCAAAATTCTGTAATGGAGGCCGACTTATAAGGAGAATTAAAGTTCAGATTGAAATGAAATCCCAGCAATAAGGCAATGCCGATAGCCATGTCACTATATCCTGAGAAGTCACAATAGATTTGTAAGGCATATCCATACACTCCCATAAGGTTCTCAACGCCCGAGTAGAGCGTCGGATTATCGAAAATACGTTCTACAAAGTTGACACTGATATAATCGGAGATGATTGCTTTCTTAAACAAACCCGAGAAAATCAGGAAGATTCCCCGTCCGAACATTTCCTGCGACACAAAGAGGGGTTTCCGGATTTGGGGAATAAAATCGCGGGCACGAACGATAGGTCCTGCTACCAATTGCGGGAAGAAAGACACATAGAAGGCATAGTCCAACAGACTTGTCAATGGTTTTATATCTTTCCGATAAACGTCGATCGTATAACTCAACGACTGGAAAGTAAAGAATGAGATCCCTACAGGCAGGAATATATCAAGTGCCGTAAACTCCCCTCCCATAAGGGAAGCAATCACTCCGCCCAGGAAATTCGTATATTTGAAATAAGCGAGAAGTCCCAGATTGACACTAAGACTCAAAACTACCAGCCCTTTACGCTTCCAATAGCCTTCGGCACGCGCCATGAGCTGCGCCAAAAAGAAATCGCAAACCGTGACAAGAGCAAGCAGGAAGAAGTAGGTGCCGCTACTCTTATAATAGAAGTAATAAGAAAAGAGGGTGACAAACAGGATGCGGGCAGTGTGTTTATGCTGCAACAGCACATACACCACCAGGAAAGCGGTAAACAACCAAAGGAAGATGCCGCTACTGAATATCATCGGTGCCTGCGGGTCATAAGTAAGCACCTCTTTGATCCGGCTGAAATCTATATCAATGGGAAACATAGTCATTATAAGCGTTGATTAAGGCCTGGTATAATAAATTTCCTTGCAGGATATATCCCTCGGGCAGATAATGCACGTGATCGGGACGCATCAGTTTGGCTTCCGTCCAGTTGACACAAGCACGACGTTTACCACCCACTACATCGTACATATCCCATACCAGCAGACGGTGTTCTTTGGCATAACGCCGAATGGTTTCGGACGCTGTTGCCGTGCGGGGATTGACAGCGTAAGTGCGGCGTCTCCGCCGTTGCCGGAAACTTTCGTAAGAACCGGGAGGGGTAGTCAGTAAAATAGATACGTTAGGAAGGCTATCCTGCAATAATTTAACAAGTTCGTCCATTTGGTTATAATGTACATTGACATTATAGCGCCGGTTGTGACTCTCGTTTGTGCCGAAAGAGAGAATCAACAGTTCGGGTTTCAGGGCGGCAATCTCGGCGATACGGTCCGGATGAGTAAAAGTAAGGCAAGTAGCACCGTTCACTCCCTTGTCTATGTAGGAGACTGCTCCGAATGTTTCTATCAATCGGGCACCCGTAGTCTGCGGATAGATATGTCCACGCACATGGCTATCGCCGATATGAACAATACGGACCGTATCTTCCGACAATCCGGCACGCACCTGGCGGAGCCGTTCAAATACGGGAGTCAATAAAGCAATGCTGTCGACAATCTCATTTCTTCCCATTCCGCGGAAAGCGGCAGGGAAAGAAAACTGTACAGAGATAGTATCATTCGCCCAGTTCATCTCCCTCAAGGGTTTGATTGTTTTCTGTTTCTTTCCGGGAGGGGGGCAGGCGGGAATCCGGTCTTGTGCCGCCAACTCCGAAAGAGAGAAGGGGGCGCCCAATATTCCTATAAGCGTAAGGATGAGAATGAAACCGGGCAGGTGTTTACTCTTTCTCATAAGCACGCCTCCTGTCGTATTGTTCCTTACCGTATATCAATGTCTCATATAGCAATCCCGCCAGATGTTTGCCACCACGGAAGTTGATATGTGTATAATCGTAGTTCGCCATTGAAGGTTTGGCGTGTACCAGTTTCGCCATACTTCCCTCTCCTCCCATAGCCTCAAACATATTCCAGAAAGCGATACCACTTTCAGCAGCAATATTCTGCTGATAACGAATCAAGTTCTTTACTCCCGGCATAGTACGGAGGTCACCGGTTTCGGTTTTATAGTCCCGGTCGCCGACACTCAGCAATAAAATTCCCGCTTGCGGGAAACACTCTTTCAAATGGTTGATAGCCGTAAGTAATCCCTTTTGATAGTTGTCATAGTTCCGGCCACGCTCGGTAGCTACATTCAATCCATATTCAAGAATGATCAAATCATAAGGACGTTGCTCGTTGAACTGCCTCAACATCTGCTTCGGAATGCCACGCAAGGACAAACCCGAACTGCCGCGCAGCGAGAAGTTATCGAGAATGATTCCCTGCTTTCCGTCCATTGCCAATCCATAGAAAAGAGTAGAATCTGCACGGTCCACCGACCAGCGTATGGAACCGATACGCCCGTTCACCTGTATTTTTTGCAGATGGCCGGAAGCACCTAAAGAATAGCTCCGGCTTTCTCCCCGGTTCACACGGGCGGAGAGTTGCACGGAATCTCTGTTATAGAAGAAGATAGAAGCCTGTTGGCAGGTATCAAGCAGAGAAGCGTATTTATTCTGTCCCCGCAACTCAACATACGCCCCGCTACGAGGAATAAAATAATGGCCGGAGATGCCTTGTTTCTTCCGGTCGAAGTATACCGTATCCATTACCGAATGACTGGACCAACCGCCGAATGTATGCCGCACCGTAGGACGGTAACCGCTTGTCATGGAAGTAATTGTAACGAAACCTACCCCGCAGCCTCCGAAACGTTTTTGGAACATTTCACGTAAGTCAGCTGTCATAATATCCGCTTCTATAAAAGAATCACCGAATACAGCGATACGGACAAGTTTATCATCCGCATCAGAATCAGAAGAAGAAGGGGAAGATGAAAGGCGGTCGAGGGCTTCATAAAAAGGAGCCATACCGCGTTGGGTAGAGTCACTATAATCTTCGATGCAAGTCATGCCGGCACGGCAGGTATCCACAAAAGCCGGTTTTATGACAGGAGGCAAAGGAATACTGTCCGAGTCGGCTACTGCCGTTTCCGGTTCCGGATAACGGAGGTCACCCAGGATATCGACGCGCCTCATCGTGTGTCCGTCGATCGTTATAGCCGGAAGCCAATGAAACCCGAATAAGGCGACAAACACAGTCAGCACAAGCCATAACGAATATTTCAAATAATTCTTTATAATCTCCATTTCACCAATAGATATAAGCACCTTTTTTAGTCCTTGGCCTTACCTGATGCCGAGAGAGGCTCATCGGCGCCGGAGCACAAGCTCAACGGTGCTTTGACATTTTCAGGCTGCAAAGATAGAGAAAAGCAAGAAAAAAGAAGGGAGAATCTACATTATTTATGAGATTCTCCCTCTTAGTTATTTATTTACCGGACAATTATCAGATCGTCCGTTCAATATTCCATACAAATGCACGTAATCCCAACTGTTCAGTCTGCAAATCCATTTTGTGCAGTGTATCCAACAACGGGTCTACTTTACTGTCATCGACCACCGTAAGGATAGCCGAACACATACTAGGCCATGCATGGCTTCCAAAATGCGGGTCACCAGTCTTGGAGCCACGTCCCTGCACCTTTTCGAGGTAAGTAAATCCGCGGCAACCCAAACGGTCGAGCAACGCCATGATTCGTTCGTAATAAGCCTGGTCGAATGTTATTAATACTGATTTCATATTTCTTTCCTGTTATTTCTTTATAATTTCATCTTTGTGGTCCTGGAAGTAAACATCTAATTCGCGTTGACGACGAAGTTTACGACGACGGTTCTTGATACCTGTTCCTGCAAATACGCAATACAAGGTCGGAATCAGAACCAAGGTCAATACGGTAGATACCGTCAAACCACCGATTACGGCGATTGCCATCGGACTCCACATTTCGGAACCCTGTCCGCCGCCGATAGCCATAGGGATCATACCCAAAACGGTTGTCGCAGTAGTCATCAATACCGGACGGAGACGACTCTTACCAGATGTCACCACAGAGTTTATCACCGCCATGCCTCGCTCTCGACAGAGAGTAATGTAGTCAATGAGCACGATACCGTTCTTCACCACAATACCAATCAACATGATTCCTCCCAACAAACTCATTACACTCAACGTACTGCCCGTGAAGAACAATGCCATTAAGACACCACTAAACGCGAACGGCAGAGAGAACATGATAATGAACGGATAAGTTAATGATTCGAACTGTGCCGCCATTACGATAAATACAAGGATAACAATCAGGATACCGAGTGTACCCAAATCGCGGAACGAATCCTGCTGATCTTCGTACGACCCGGAAATCTGAATCGTCACTTCACCCGGAAGGTCCATTTTATCAATCACCTTGTTACCGGCAGCAACTACATCTCCCAACGGAGCACCGGAGATTACGGCAGAAACAGTCACAATACGTTCACGGTCTTTACGTTCAATGGTAGGAGGCGCAAAACGTTCGACTACCTTTCCGACATCTTTCACACGAACAGATTGTCCCTGTGCATTGTAAATAAGGATATTCTCCAGACTCTCCAAACTTGTACGGAATTCCGGAGCATAACGCACCTTGATATCATATTCATCCCCATCTTCACGGTATTTGGAAGCAACTGCACCGTTGATACGATTACGCAAATAGTTACCGGCTGTCGCAAGGTTCAACCCATGCATAGCCAGTTTCTCACGGTCGAAGTCAACCTGATATTCCGGCTGGTAATCGCTACGGCTGATGTTAACTTCAGTCACGCCCTTCACTTTCAGCAGTTCGCGTTTCAAACGGGCTGCCACACTATCGGTCACCGTCATATCATATCCGTATACCTCAAAGTCGGCACTTGCCTGAGCAGACATACCTGTATTACTACCTCCAAGGATTACCTGAGCCTTACTGAACTCCGGATATCCTTTCAAGTCTTCACGCATTTCATCGCAGACTGCCTCCAGGGTAATGTCACGATCGCCCGGGTCCACCAAACTGATGTTGAAAGATATAATGTGGGAACCGTTGTCCTGCATGGAAGCCCATGTATTATCGGAGTCAGCCTGACCAACTGTATAGTTACATACTTTCATAATATCCTTATACTTGGTCATCCACTGATTCGTCAGTTTCTCCGAAAGTTCCTGCGCTATCTCTTTACGCGTACCAATCGGCAACTCAAGCTGTACGGCAATACGGGCATTATCCTGTGCGGGGAAGAATTCCGTACCGATCCCCTTTGCACACAGCAAGCTGACAATGAAGAAAGCAATACATCCCACGATAACAATGGGACGATGACGAACCGCCCAGTTCAACATCTTTGCATACCAAGTATCGAGTGCGTCCAGCGCCTTCTCTATCGGAGTGAAAAAGAGTTTGAACATCTTCGACGGTTTCTTCTGTAAACGGAGCAACTGCGAACAGAGCATCGGTGTCAACGACAATGCCGCCACGGTGGAAATAAACATGATCGCACACATCATCCAACCCAACTGTTTGAAAAGTACACCAGACATACCGCTTACCATTGTCAGAGGGAAGAACACGGCAATCATTGTCAACGTAGAAGCGATTACGGAAATAGCCACCTCATTCGTACCGTGCACAGCCGCCTGTTTCGGATCGGAACCACGCTCAATATGCGTTGTCACGTTTTCGAGTACCACAATCGCATCATCCACCACCATACCGATAGCAATAGAAAGGGACGAAAGCGAGATAATATTAATCGTATTCCCGGAAATAGCCAGATAAATAAAGGAGGCAATCAACGAAAGCGGAATCGTGATACAGATAATCAAGGTTGCACGCCAGCGTCCCAGGAAAAGGAACACGACAATGACAACGAACAGCAAAGCATACATTACGGTTTCCGCCAAACTATCAATCGTGTTCAAGATATTGTCAGACGTATCGACAATCACTCCCAGCTTCACGTCACTCGGCAAGTTTTTCTGCAAACGGGGAAGTGCCTCTTCTACCTTGCGGGAGATTTCTACCGAATTGGCACCCGATTGTTTCTGAACAACAATCATAGCTCCCTGCACACCGTTGTTATAGGTTTCCTGCGCACGCTCCTCTACTGTATCGACGATATGGGCAACGTCACGTAGAAAGATATTGGCTCCATTATGCGTGCCAACCACTACATCTGCCAACTGGCGGGAATCATCAAACTCTCCTTCTACACGCAACGAATATGTCTCGCTACCGATATCGAAGTTACCCCCGGGAATGTTCTTATTTTCAGCCCCGATAATGGAACTGATCGTTTCGATACTCAAGTTGTATGCTTCCAGTTTATTGGGGTCACAGTATACTTGGATCTCACGCTGAGGTGCACCACTGATAGATACTGTACCCACACCGGGAATACGTGCCAAGGGATTCACCACGCGGTCGTCCAGAATTTTATAAAGTGCCGACTGGCTCTCTTTCGCCTGGACGGAAAGCAGTACGATAGGAATCATATCCGTACTGAACTTGAAGATAATCGGATTCTCGACATCGTCGGGAAGCTGTGAACTTACCATGTCAAGCTTGTCGCGTACATCATTCGTCAGGACGTCTATATCATTACCAAACTCGAACTCCAGTGTTATCAATGACATATTCTCTGAAGAACGGGAGGTAATATGTTTCAGGTTGCTCACCGCGTTCAACGTATTTTCCAACGGGCGAGTCACATTATTTTCTATATCCGAGGCACT
>ERZ772892.1140-NODE-1140-length-29583-cov-5.183961_pt1 | contig 29583 bp, 28 predicted proteins | sample MGYA00512126_ERZ772892 | MGnify/ENA primary metagenome ERZ772892 (study PRJEB29015, sample SAMEA2737697) | human gut metagenome | biome: human gut; feature: human-associated habitat; material: faeces | place: China | collected 2012 ... | reverse complement strand
TTTATGCTAACGGAATGAACGAACTTGCAATTTCCTCAATGCGCAAAAAGTTTGAGCGGTTTGAAGCATTAGATGAGTCCATGCACAATAAGATGATGGATTTATTCCGCAAATTCTTGCTTGTAGGTGGTTTACCCGATGCGGTCAATACCTATCTTGAAACAAAAAACATTCAGGCAGTCCGAGATATACAAAATGAAATTCATGATTACTATGCAGCAGATGCTTCCAAATACGATGATGAAATGAAGTTGAAAATTCGCAGAATTTATGACCTTATTCCCTCTAATATGGAGAATAAGAAAAAAAGAATTGTTGTACAAAGCATTGAGAACAAGAGGGGTAAGACGTTCAATAATTATGCTGATGAATTCGATTATCTTATAAGCGCAGGTATCGCACTGAATGTTCAGGCGATTTCTAATCCGACATTCCCCCTGATCGAATCTACCGGAAAGAATCTGCTTAAACTTTATCTGAATGATGTCGGTATTCTTACGGGTATTCTTTACGGAAATAACATCCGAGCTGTGCTGAATGATGAGAGAAGTATCAATCTGGGATCTGTTTATGAAACAGTTGTTGCCAGCGAATTAATCGCTCACGGTCATAAACTCTTTTATTATGACAATCGAAGCAAGGGTGAGGTTGATTATCTTATTGATGATTATGATAGCCTTTCTGCCGTGCCAATTGAAGTTAAGTCCGGTAAGGACTATACCGTGCATAGCGCATTGAACACATTTGTTCAAAACGAAGATTATCATATCAAAAAAGCATTCGTTGTATCTAACGAAAGAAATGTCACACAAAACGGCAAAATAACTTATATACCAATCTACTATATTATGTTTTTTAACGCTGATTGGGGCAATAAAAATTTGCAGTTCTAAAATGAAAGTGTTATCGATAAATCGCCCTTGGTGCTCGGCACATCCGCTGTCTCTGTATGAGCGACCGCCTCTCTGCCTTTGACAGAGATAACCTCATCGTCCCGATTAGGGTGATATGATAATTCAACAATTAGTTAAAAAATAAACTTTTGAAATGTGTTAGAAAGAGGAATCCCCAATGGCTAAGAAAAAAGCAGAAGAAAAGATAAATATAGATTCGATACTTTTCAAGTGTCGTGATATATTGCGCGCAGCAAGAAATTCAGGATCGTTCTTTGAAAAGCGCGATATGATGCTGACTCTCGTATTTTTACGCTTTATCGGAGAAAAATTTGAAGACGGCGTAGCAAAGCTGCGCGAGGATTTAATTGCGCAGGGGCTTGATCCCGACGACGAAGAGATTTTTGCGGCATTCTTTGACGATGCTACATTTACGGACGGCACATACAATCTGCCGATTGAAGCACGCTGGTCAACCATTATAAACACACCGGCCCCACAGTTAAATGTTGCTCTTGATACAGCGCTGCACAGCATTGCCACAACCAGCAATCAGCTTCGCGGCTGCTTTGTTCAGGGTACATTTACCACCCGTAATTTGGCGGCGAATGATATAAAAAAGATTGTCGATGAGGTAAATAAAATCAGTCATAAAGCGTTTGGCGAAGAAAAAGACCTTATCGGCCATGTTTATGAATACTTCCTTAAAGAATTCGCGGTTAACGCTACCAAAGAAGAAGGCGAATTTTATACACCGCATGACATAGTTCAGCTTATCGCAACCATGATTGAACCGTTTGACGGAACATTGTATGACCCTTGCTGCGGTTCGGGAGGTATGTTTATTCAGAGTGCTGACCTTGTAAAAGCTAAGCTCGGCGATATCAGCCGAATCAATGTTTACGGTCAGGAAAAAGAGCCTGCAACCTATCGTCTTGCAAAAATGAATCTTGCTTTGCGCGGAATCAGCCATCACCTCGGCGGAGAGGCGGACTCTACATTCACGCACGATTTACATAAAGGTATCTACTTCAATTACATTATGGCAAATCCGCCATTCAACCTTAAAGGTTGGTATGACGAGAATTTGAAAAATGATTCTCGCTGGGCGGATTATATAACTCCCCCGGAAAGCAACGCCAACTATGCTTGGATTTTGCACATACTTTCTCACCTGAAAGCTGCGGACGGAGTTGCCGGATTTCTGCTCGCAAACGGTGCTTTGGGCGACAGCGATACTCTTGAAATCCGCAAAAGGCTGGTTCAAAATGATAAGGTTGAGGCGATTGTTATTCTTCCGCGTGAGCTGTTTATAACAACCGATATAAGCGTAACTCTCTGGATTTTGAATCAAAACAAAAAAGGCGGAAGCTATCACGGCAGAAATCTGCGTAACCGTGAGCATGAAATACTGTTTATGGATTTGCGCACATGGACAGAAAACCCCGTAAAGGGCGAAAATAAAAAGAAAGTTCTGCTTGACAGCAAGCAGATTCAAAGAGCCGCCGATATTTATCACACATGGCAAAACGAGGGTACAAATGGCACAGATTATGCCGTGCCGGAACTTTATCGCAGTGTCGGTATAGACGAAATCGAAAAGAACGGATGGAGTCTTGTGCCCAGCAAATATATCGAATTTATTGATCATGATCTGGATATTGATTACAATGCCGAGATGACCCGTATTCAAAAAGAAATGCATGAAATATTAGAACAGGAAAAGCAATCTCAAAAGATGCTTGAAGACGCCTTCAGGGGGATCGGCTATGGCATTGAGTAAGTATAAGTTGGGTGAGCTGATTGAGCAGTGTGACCAGCGTAATTTCGATAACGAATATATTCTCGATGATGTACGTGGTATTTCGACGGGTAAAGAATTCATTAGCACTAAGGCAAATATGGATGGCGTCAGTTTGCTAACATATAAAGTCGTCGCTCAAAGAGAATTTGCATATGTTGCAGACACTTCACGGCGCGGAGAAAAGATAGCTATTGCATTTAATACCGGCGATAAACCGATTTTGATTTCATCAATCTATACGGTTTTTCGCGTGAGTCAGAATGAAAATTTGGTTTCTGATTATTTATTCATGTTTTTTAATCGTCCGGAATTTGACCGCTACGCAAGATTCAATTCTTGGGGTTCGGCAAGAGAAACTTTTGATTGGGATACTCTTTGTGATATTGATATTGAGCTTCCCGACTTGCCTACGCAGCAGAAATATGTTGATATCTATAACGCTATGGTCGCCAATCAGCAAGCCTACGAGCGCGGCTTGGATGATTTGAAACTCACTTGCGACGCGTATATCGAAGATTTACGGAGAAGAATTCCGTGCGAGAAGATAGGAGTGTATATTGTTGAAGAAAACAATAGAAACAAGGCGTTACAAAATGTAAATGTGAAGGGAATCAATAGTTCAGGCTCCTTCGATGAAACTCGGGCTAATACAAATGGACTCGATTTCAGTAATTATAAAATTGTGCGCCAAAATCAATTTGCCTACAACCCATCAAGAATCAATTTAGGCTCTATTTCTTTATACAAAGATGAACTTGATTGTATTATTTCACCTATGTACTGCGTTTTTTCAATAAAAGACACAGAAAAGTTGTTGCCCGAGTATTTAATGCTTTGGTTTGAAAGAAAAGAATTTCAAAGGAGTACATTGTTTTTTGCTATAGGCTCTGTGAGAGATACATTTGATTATTCTCTTATGCAGGAAACTTCTATTCCCATTCCCGACATAAAAATGCAAAGAGTAATCGCAGAAATGTATACAGTTTATAACAAACGCAAAAAAATCAACGAACAGCTAAAAACGCAAATCAAAAATATATGCCCAATTTTAATTAAAGGATCGTTGGAGGAAAACTAAGTTTTTTATTTTCTTATTTGCTATAAACAAAGGGGTATAAAATGGACATAAAAAGCGAAATACTTGACTATATAAAATGCAACGAAAACACCGGCGCTCTACTTTTGACAGGACCGTGGGGATGCGGAAAATCTTTCTTAGTGAAACAAATAGCCAAAGATTTAAATGATGAAAAATCTGCGGCTGTTGCTGTTATTTCGCTCTTTGGATTAGATAGCATTACTGCCATTAACAAGAGCGTAAAAAAAGAGTATACTTATCTCAAATTCGGAACAATAGGAAAGGTTACAAGAAAAATATCAAGAAAAATAAGTACGCTGATTAAAGACGGATTGGCGGTTGCTGCAATCGCCTCGCCGGGAACAACAGGATTATCAGCGGCTTCTCATGGACTGTCGACCGCTCTTAGCTATGATGTTTTCAGCTTTATTGATATTCAAAACACAATAGGCACTGACGATAATAAAAGAAAATTTGTCATTATTTTTGATGATCTTGAGCGGTGCGGTATAAACAGCAAGAAAGATCTTTTAGGTACAATCAACAATTTCATCGAAAACAAGCAAATCAAGGTTATAATTATCGCTGATGAAGAAAAAATCAGAGAAACCGATTATGATGAATACAAAGAAAAGCTTATTTCACGTACGCTTTGTATGTCGGCTGATTATGAATCCATTATCGAAAATATAGTGCTCAACTATAAAGAGGTAATTAATGGATATCAAAGTTTCTTGGCTGAAAATATAGGTTTACTAAAAAGTGTGTTTTTTGAAAGTGATACATTTAACATACGAACACTCAAATCCGTACTTGCTGATTTTGAAAGAGTGTATGCGGCTTGGAAAGAATCTGGAGTTGTCACAGATTATATGGAGTGTGCGTTATATACATTTGGAGCAGAAGTATATTTATCGAAAGCCCCGAAAAAAGATGAAGAATCCTCCGAAAAGCAGAACTTTGCTTTTTTTACAAATGAGACAGATGAGCAATACCCAAACAAAGGAAAGCACAACAGTAGTTTTAACACCATTAGACATTGGATAAAATCCGGCGCTTGGGACGAAGTTCAGTTTACCAATGAACTTAAGCAAAAATATTCTGAAAAAGACGAGACACCACTTTGTCGTTTTTTGACATATATGTTTTGGGATTTACAACAGAAAGACATAGATGAAGGACTTCCGCAAGCAGTTTCCCTTGCATATAATGGGGAGCTTTCAAGGGATCAAATGGTTACTTTGATAGGAAAAATTCATGCTTTGAAAGAAAACAACATTACAATTCCTGTGATTGTCGATTATCAAAAAATGGAAAAAGGACTTGATAAAAGGTTGTCAATGATTCAAAATGGTGATCTTGAAGAACCTAAAGCGCACATGTTCATTGAGGAAAATAAAGTTGATGAGGAAGCAAAGTATCTACGAAATGCATTGGAAAAGTTTGACAATCGAATAGTTACTGCAAAAAACAAAGAAAAATTCAAACTTTTTATAAATGGTGATGATTCGATCCCAAGTTACTCGTTAAAACACTTATATCTTGAAGAATTTGATGATGAGTTGCTTTGTATGTTTGAAGCCAAATATAGCTCATCTGATAACACCACAAGGCGAGAAATGGCATTGGCTTTATTAGATTTGTCATTTGATTATCCTGAGTATTCAAGTACAGAAAACCAAAGACATACAAAGGAAAACTTTGAAAAGCTGATAGACTATTTGAAGTCACTTGATGATACGGATTCAATTGCGAAGCTATTAAATAAAATTCTTGTTGAAAAGGTGTCAGAAAAGATCGGAACACGTGAAAACAACTGATTGGAGGACAAGTTATGTCTAAATTACAAGAATACAACGGGCGCTTTTGCGAGTCGGAATATGAATATGCCTTCATTACCCTTTTGGAAAAAGAGGGCTGGCAGTATTTACAGGGAAATAAAATAAATCGTCAGACTCGCAGTGATGTTTTGTATTCTGATGATTTAGAAAACTTTTTATCAAGGACCAATCCTGATTTGCTCCCTGATGAAACCCATCAGATTATGGATTCTGTCCGTCTTATCGGTGCGGAAAGTGACTTTGCAACGCTACATAAGGTCTATGGTTGGATGGTCAGCGGTATACAATTCACTCCACAGAACGGCATCCCGAGAATAATATCACTGATCGACTTTGAAACCCCGGACAATAACATTTTCCGCTGCGTGAATCAGTTTGCTGTAGAATATATCAATAACGGGCAAAAAGAAACCCGCAGACCTGATGTGCTTCTGTTTATCAACGGGTTACCGCTCTGCGTAATAGAGCTCAAGAACCCGGCTGATGCCAATGCCACAATTTATGACGCGTGGGAGCAGATTAATATTCGTTATTGGCGTGATATTCCTCATTTGCTCCACTATTGCCCTTTGGCCTGTATTTCGGACGGCGTGAAAACCCGGCTCGGTACAGTTCGTACTCCCTATGAGCATTTTTATGCCTGGAGAAGAGTAAATGACGGCGACGCGGTTTCAACATTGCCTTTTGAAGAAACCGAAAATATGATAAAGGGTGTCTATGCGCCAGAACGGTTTCTTGAAATATTTCGCGACTACATCTATTTTCAGGACAGCATTTACGACAGCGACGAGCGTGAAATCGTATGCCGTTATCCTCAGTTTTTTGCGGCAAGACTTCTTAAACAGAGCATTGTAAAATCCGTTGAAGAAAAAAGCGGAAAGGGTGGTACATATTTCGGTGCAACAGGCTGCGGCAAGACTTATACCATGGCTTTCCTTGCCCGTCAGCTTTCAATGCGCTGTCCCGAGCTTGGTTCTCCGACGATCATAATGATCGTTGATCGTGATGAGCTTCAAAAGCAGGGTGCAAAACTGTTCACAAAAAGCAAAGAGTTTTTGAACCTTGGCGAAGTAAGCGTTGTTCCCAATCGCAAGGTTTTGCGGGAGGAATTAAGCTCCCGTAAAAGCGGCGGCTTCTATATATGCACCATTCAAAAATTCTGTGATCGCGAGGACGACAAAATCGGACTTCTCAACGAACGGGCGAATATTATTTGCTTTTCAGACGAAGCTCACAGAACACAGCTCGAACATTCTAAAAAAATTCAGTTCAGTAAAGATGCCGACGAGAATATGAAAGCCATGGTTTCAAAGCCATATGCAAAAGTGTTGAAAGAGGCGTTCCCGAATGCAACCTTTGTCGGATTTACAGGCACACCCATCGCCGAAACATATCAGACATTCGGTGATGAAATCGACCGCTACACAATGGATCAAGCAGTAGCCGACGGACTGACGGTTTCTATCAAATATCATCCGAGAATTGCTAAGGTGCTCTTTGATGCCGAAAAAATCAAACAGATAGAAACATATTATAAAACATGTGCTGATGACGGTGCAACCGAGGAAGATATTGAGGCAAGCAAAAAGGCTATGAGCTCTATGGAAGTTATCCTCGGTGAGCCGTCCCGCTTGGAGCGCCTTGCTGCAGATATTCACGATCATTATGTATCCTCCTGCGCCAAAGACCCCGACAGAGTGCAGAAAGCAATGATTGTTTGCTCAAGCAGAACAATTGCTTATGAACTTCTCAAAAAATTTCAGGACAAGTATCCGGAATGGTTTGTAGAAAAGAAGGTTGCTGACGGATTTACGGCAACCGATGAGGAGTTGAAAGAATTAACGCCGATGCCTTTTATAGCTATGGTCGCCAGTGTCGGCAGTAATGACAAAGCAGATATGTACAATTACCTCGGCGGCGTGAAAAACGATAAGCGCTCCGAGGCTTTGGATGCCGCATTTAAACAGGATAAATCAAATTTCCACATTGTCATTGTAGTCGATATGTGGATAACCGGTTTTGATGTGCCGTCGCTCACATATATGTACAATGACAAACCGCTGAAAAAACATCTGCTGATTCAGACGATAAGCCGCGTAAACAGAAAATATCCCGGAAAAGAGTACGGAATGATCGTCGATTATATCGGCATCCGCAACAACATGCGCGAGGCAATGAAAATATACGGCGGCAACACATCGGTTGCGCCTACAACAGATGATGTCGAACAGGCTACTACAGTATTTAGGGAAGAACTATCTGTTCTTAACAATCTGTTTTCCGGATATGATTTAAAGCCGTTTTTGAATCCAGACGGTGATCCGTTTGAGCGGTACAAGCTTCTTGCGAAAGCGGCTGAATACGTCTTTGCCTCTACGCAGGAGTTGCAGAGCGAAAGCAACAGCGGAAAATCTGTCAAAACAGTATCGTTCAAAACATATTTTTTGAAGACGGTAAAAAGGATGCGGATGGCTTTTGATGTTTGCCAGCCGTCCGGAGAACTCGGAGACGAAGAATCCGCTCTCGCGCAATGTTATATGGCAATCGCCGGCTTTGTTCGCAAAATGAGCGGCACAACCGAAGTAGATACTGAAACAATGAACCGCCATGTATCCAAAATGGTCGAAGAGGCTCTTCAGTACAACAAGGTTGAAAGTGTGCTTAGCGAAGGCGAACAAGAAGATATTTTCAGCCCTGAATACTTTGAAAAACTGTCCGATGTTAAATTGCCGGCATCTAAGTTGGAATTGCTTATCAAGGTACTTAGAAAGCAAATTACAGAATACCGCAAAACGAATCAGGTGGAAGCAAAGAAGTTTCAGGAAATGCTCGAAAAAACGATAGAAGAATATCACGAGCGCCGCAAGCATTTGACAGTAGAAGAAGCGGGCGAAACGCAGGAGCAGGCGTCCGAAGATATTATTAAATCTGCAACCGAACAGGCATTGAAGATATTGCGGGAGATGAATGAAAGCCGTGAAAGCTTCCGCAAAATCGGATTGACTTTTGAAGAAAAGGCATTTTATGATATCTTGATGTCATTAAGAAATCATTATAACTTTGAGTACGGCGAAGATAAAATTGTCGGCGGTATTTCCGTAAATGATAAGTGCAAATCTTTGGCAAGAAAAATCAAAGAAATTATTGATACCAAATCTTCATTTGCCGATTGGCTTAATAATCAAATTGTACGCGACCAGCTGAAATTTGACATTAAGGTTTGCCTTATCAAAAATGGTTATCCGCCGCAGTATAGCCCCGAAGTATTTCAAAAAGTTATGGAGCAGGTCGAAAATTTTGAGGAAAATAATTGATATAAATAAAAATTATATGCCAACAATTTAAAACAACCATGGAAAGTTTAAAATGATTGGGGTAACGTATGGAATCAATTTTATTTGACAGTTACAGGAAATACCAAAAAGAACAAAAAGACAATTTCATAAAGGCGATTTTCAAATTGCCTTTATGGGTACAGATTTTTTTAGCAATGATTGTTCTTTGTTTAGTCTATAGTGTTTTGGTTCTTTTTGTTCCTTGTCTTAGAGTAGTGTACGGTTATTGTTTAGCGGTTGAAGTATTAACCTGTGTGGCGTTATATTTCTATACAGAAAACTTTCAAATAAAAACAAGTGATTCCCGGTTGTTTGTTTATCAAGAATACTGTGAAAAAATCAAACATTGGCTTGATTTAGTTGGCGTGAATGTTACACCAGAAAATATTACAGAAATAATGACGAGAACAAATAAACGTATTGATCTGTTAGAAAAGAAACGCAAAGAGCGAAGAGATCGTATTGATAGATGGATTCAGATTCTTATAATTCCAATATTATTAGCTATTTTTTCAGCAGTTATAAAAGAACAAACAGATTTGTCACTCCTGCTTGTGTATGCCGTTACTATGATAGTTGCAATTGCCTCAACGGGCTTGGCGTTTCTTAATATATACAATATATTAGATTTCTTTCAAAAAAGAAAGTTAGAGCAAATGAAAAGTTTTGTCGAGGACTTACAAGGAATTTTGGATTGTCAGTTTGAATGCAAACTTATCGGTCTAAAGGATAAAGATAATGAATAAAAGCAGATTAATTATGCGAATTCATTCAAACAATCAATAATTGCTTATAAAAAGAGGGTGTATATATTGCTATTTCGTAAAAAATCAGCTATTTCTAATAAAGACAATGAAAATTTCAAGCCTATTGTGTTTGTCAATAATCCTGTGAAAAGGCGTTTCAGTCTCCCGAACGCATCCGCTTGGTGACTGATTACATACTAACTCATTTTGATCAGAAAACCTACCGAGGAGATAAAACTTATACCTTTAATGTTTTGCAGAATGTAGCAGATGTTGCATCTGCAAGCGGAAAAGCAACTATTGAGGAAATCAAGCAAAAGCAGCGTATCAGCGGTTTTAACTCCATTTTTGCTGTTTCGTCGGTAGATGCTGCTAAGCTGTATTATGCTGAATTCAAGCGTCAGATGGCTGAAAATCCGCAGCGACGGCTAAAGGTTGCACTTATTTACAGCTACGGAGCAAACGAAGCGGAAACAGACGGTATTCTTGACGAGGAAAATCCCGAAGATACTTCCGCACTTGACGCAACCTCTCGTGATTTTCTTGATGCGGCGATTGTCGATTACAACGAAATGTTCCATACCAACTATTCCACAGACGGCGACAAATTTCAGAATTACTATAAAGATGTGTCACTGTTGGAGTGCGAGAAGCAGCGACAATCAATATGTGAATGAACCATACTTAATTTATAGGCATATGATGTTTGAAAAAATACAAAATTCATTTCTTGAATACCTTGTTTCTAAAATTAATAACGACATATTAAATATTGTTGGGATTAATGGGCAAATCGTTTTTGAATCAATTACTCAGAATTATGATGCATTGCTAAAAGAGTTTGATGATGGGACAAAAAATTGCCAAGATATTGGCAATGTGATTTATAAAGTGCATAAATAAAATGTTAAATGGAATAAGCAATTAACTGTTAAATTTTGAGGTAATATTCAGAACAAAATCTATTTTTCACTTTTCTCACTGTCATAAATTCTTGACAAGTTTCAAACTTATAAAAACAATTTTTTATTCCACTATAATAATTTCAAGTGCCTCTTCTGCTGATATTTTGCCTGTGAGGTATTCGTCTCGTGCCTGTTCGGCTTTTCCTAGCCAATCGTAATACTGTGTAGGTGTAAGACCGTGTGCTAATAAGTGGGATGAATAATCTGCACGCTCAAAACGTTTATACATTTTTCTCTTCGTTCTGTCGAAGGTTTGTATAACCGAATCCGGAGCGGCGTCACGCTTATGCTTTAATGCAGGAGCAATTTGTTTACAGGTCTTATTATTACGGATAATTCTGTCACAGTACAGGGTTGTCCGTTTTGTTTTCGGAATAAAGTATTTGCCGCAGCATTGGCAAAGGTTAACGCTTGGCTGATTTGCAATAAACCGCATCATTAAGAAAATATAGTAATTTATCAGTGAACGAAAACGATATTGCACAGTAACTTTTTCACCCAGCGTTTGTATTTGCGTAAACGCTGCACTTTTAAAAATGCTGTATTTATTTTCCATATCAAGCGGTGTTCCGCTTCGCAAATCATACAGTATGTCGTTGATAAGAAATTGCAGTCGCATTACCGATGATAAGCAGTCGGTAATCTTTGCCTCGCTGTTTATCAAATACATTGCCGAGCCGTCATCAGGCGGAAGCTGGTCTTCTAAAAGTGTCCGCAGTAATGTTCCGTGCAGAGGATTTGACTCTTCCAAAGCCTCAATCAGTTTATGAACCGTTTTCAGTATTTTTGTATACGCATCAATATCTATGCCGGCTTCTCCGAAGTCGCCGTCTGTTATTTCAACGAAAGACTTTTCGCACATATTTTCAATATGCTCCAACAACTCTGCGTAGTATTTAAAATTCAATTCGGAAAACGCTATGATTTCATCATTGACCGTAGTGCGTTCCAATTTTATTGTCTCACCGTTCTTTACGGTGAGATTTCTTTTTAAAGTTCCGTCTTTATTTATCTCTACATACAAACCGCATATATTTTGCAATGGATTTTCACCGCCTTGTCTCAAAGTGTTTTTGTGTGATTTTCAGCATTAACACTTTGATATTTAGAAGATTTAAAAATTACAGTATTATTGTAACAGAACAGGCGAAAAAAGAAAAGCCTTTAAAAATTGAATAGTCTGCTGTGAGGATACACGGTATGCACTTTGCGATGACAGCATCATATTTTTGATGTGTTCAGGAGGAAAGGGCTGATTGCTCCCGAAAGGACGGACGAGCGAAGAAGGCGGCTGTGAAATACGCGGTCAGGAAAAGAGCGCAGGAACAAAACAGATGTACAGACAAATCGGCAATCAGGGGAAATGCAAACTTCCTCTTGCACGGAAACTGACACTGCTGAATTTTGATATTTGAAAAGTAGGAGTGGTATATGATTGTTCTGAAATCATCAATCAAAAAGAATAAAGGAGTAAATTTATATGAACGAAACAAAAAATATGCTCACCGTGGTAGACGGTGAAACACTTATGGATATGAAACTTCCGCCAACGAAGTTTTGTGTTGAAACTCTTTTGCCACAAGGCATTTCCATACTCGGCGGTGCGCCGAAAATCGGCAAATCGTGGATGGTGCTTGATTTATGTGTCCGCATTGCAAAGGGTGAAGCGATATGGAATTTATCAACACAAAAAGGCACAACGCTGTACTTCTGTTTGGAAGATCCACTAAACAGAATACAGCAAAGGCTTTGTATGCTCACGGATGAGGTTCCCGAGAACGCATATTTTGCAACTGCCGCAGGCACGCTGGCAGACGGGCTATGCGAACAAATACGGAATTTTGTTTCGGAGCATCCTGACACGGTGCTCGTTGCAGTTGATACTTTTCAAATTGTCCGTGCAAATACCACCGACACATCCTACGCAAACGATTACGATGATGTAAGAAAAATAAAACAGCTTGCAGATGAATTGGAAATTTCTATTCTGCTTGTGCATCATTTACGAAAGCAGGGTGACGGCGATCCATTAAACAAGATATCAGGTACGACAGGAATCAGCGGAGCGATGGACGCAATTTTTGTGCTTGACAAAAGCAAACGGAATGCAGATACGGCAACGCTCGTTTGTACGGGCAGAGATATTGAATACCGTGAAATGGAGATGAAACTGTCAAAAGAAAATTGTGTTTGGACTCTCGTTTCAGACAGCTTTGAAAATCCGCAATTGATACTGCCCGATGAAATGGTAGCACTTACCCAATTTATGAAAGCACAAAAATCCTTTAGCGGAACGAACAGTGAATTCACCGAGCTTTTCAATTCGTACTATGGCAAAAGGCTGTCTGCAAAAAGTCTTAAACAGATGATGAACCGATGGCGGTATTCGTTGGAAGAACAAAGCGTACAGTTTACAAGCCATAGGAGCAACGGACAAAGGCTTTTGGATATTTCTTATTCTTCCGACCGTGACGAAAGTGCCGTAAGTGACGTAAAGATATTGGACGGTAAATCCTGCGTTCCTTCCGTCCCTTGCGCCCCTGTAAGCGAACGTGAGGCTCTTTCAACAGGAATTACAGAAAGTACCCGACAGCAGAATAAAATGGCGAAATTCGGCGACAGGAGGCAAATGTGAAATACAAGCGAAACCGAACGCAAAGCCTGACAATCAGGCTGACACCGACAGAAAAGAAAATGCTACAAAGCCGTGCCAATGACAAGCACTTGAGCATGACGGACTATATTTTACTTTCGGCTCTTAAACAGGGCAACGCAAATAATTTTCTCCCTGTGCATATTGACAGGCAATCAAAAAATTCAGCCTAAAATACAGGGTCGAAAATAAAGCAGGAGAAAGGGACGGTGCCGTCACACCGCCCCGGGTCACATCGGACGGCAGAGCCGACCGAGGAATTACGCTATGTTAAGCCATTTCCTGACACCGCTTGTGTAAATTGCACAGGGGTGTCGCAAACCGAATATCACACACAGAATGTGTGCGAATACAGCAGATTATGCCGACTGTTCCGCAGTGTTTATGGTGTGAGACTCGGCACGCTACTACAACAATAAGGAGAAATCAAAAATGAATGAAACAAATAACGCAGTAAGAAAAACGGTATATCTCGATGAAGAATTGACAAAAAGGTGCGAGATTCTGTTCGGCGAAGCAGATGTATCTTCCTTTTCTCAGTTCGTTACAAAGGCACTTGAAACGTATATTGACCGCTTGATTTGTGAAAATCACAGCCCGTTTATTACAGAAGAATTAGTAAAAGCAATTCAAGACGAGGTTCGTCCCATCGCATCACGTATGTCAAAAGGACTGTACCGTTATGCTGTAATTCTTGATATGCTCTGTCAAATCATTGCTTATCAGGATACCGAATGGTCACCGCACGAATTAGAATTTGTAAGGAAGCAAGCAAATGTGAGAATGGCAAAAACGCGCGGTAACATTAATTTGAAAGAATTGCTTGATGATAATTGGCAGTTTATAAACAATATGGAGGACGCTGAATGACGAAAAAAGAATACGAAAAATCACTTTGTAAATATCCTACGGCGCGGACTGTCGCAGAGGTTTCTGAAATACTGAGAGTCAGCACGAAAACCGTCTACAAGCTTATCAAAGAAAAAAATCTGCCTGCTGTTAAAGTTGGCAGAGAAAACCGTATTGCAAAATCACATTTGATAAATTATCTTCGGCAAATTGATAAGGGAGATTCGAACCCCAAGGTTTATTTAATCGAAAAAACTCAAAATAATGTCTGGACTTGCAAACAGTCTTGTGATATTGTCTGTGTCGGCACAGAGCCGAAAATCAAAAAAGGAGTGATAGTAAATGGGAACACAAAATACACTTGCGGCAAGCGTGCAACCTAAAAAAGGCAGACTGTATGCCGTGATACAGGTAAAAGAAAACGGCAAAGCAAAAGCAGTTTGGCGCTCCCTCGGTTTGCCCGAAGGCACAGGAAAATCCAAGGTCAACAAAGCATTCAGGGAGGTGGTGAAAAAGTTTGAAAATGAATATGCCGAGGGGCTTGCACGAAATGGCAGACCGTGTTCAGACATTCCCGTGTTCGAATATATGTGTGCATATCTTAAAAAGGTTGAACCAAGCATTCAAAAAAGCACCTTTCAAAGCTACCATATGATGGTTTACGGAAAAATCAGGCGGTATTTTGAATCAAAACAGCATCTGACCGTCGGCTCGATAACTGCAAAAGATATTGAAAAATTCTATGAGCATCTGTTCGCACAAAATGTGGTTGCCAACACGGTCATACACTATCATGCGATTTTGCACAAAGCCTTTCAGCAGGCGTTCAAGGATGAACTGATTGACGCAAATCCCTTTGACCGAATCGACCGTCCGAAGAAAAACAAATTTCACGGCGAGAATTATTCCGAAGAAGAGCTTGTCACTCTGCTGGAGCTTACACGCTCGGATAGCATCTATCCTGCCATTATGCTCGGCGGCGGGCTTGGTCTTAGAAGAAGCGAAGCGCTGGGTGTGCGGTGGTCGAGAATTGACTGGGACAAGAAAACGGTTCTGCTGGATACAAAAATCATTGAATATAAAGCAAACGGCAAAACGATTATAGAGCCTGTGGAAGAAATGAAAAACAAATCGAGTCGACGAACACTTCCACTGCCTGAACCTGTCCTCGAAATGCTGTTGGAGGAAAAAGAAAAACAGACATTATACCGTAAGATGTTCAAGGGGAGCTACAACCGAAAATATGATGATTTCGTATGTGTCAATGAGCTCGGCGAGCTGATAAGACCGTCCTATGTAACACAGCATTTCAGCGACCTGTTAAAAAAATACGGACTGCGGCATATACGGTTTCACGATCTTCGGCACACCTTTGCGAGCATTCTCATCGGGCAGGATGTACCGCTTATCAATGTGTCAAACTTTCTCGGTCACAGCGATTTGTCAACCACAGCAAATATCTATGCTCACCTTGACAAAGCGAGCAAGCAGGCAAGTGCAGACATTATGACAGACATTTTAAATATGGGAAAAAGTTAAGGCGCCCCACAATGGGGTGCATTTTTGCATAGAAAAAGGAAGATTTTATATATGACTGAAAAACAGTTTATGAGCGTGAGCGAGCTCCGCCAATACCTGCACATCTCCACGCGGAAAATGAAATATCTGATGGACAACAACTATATTCCGCACGAAAACACGGGACACACGACCCATAAATATCGGGTGCGGACAGAGGACGCGGTGCGGTTCAAAGCCCGTATGGATACCGAGCCGGGATTCTTATCGGAGCTGAACGGTATGTTTTCAAACCGTACCGAATGGCATCCACGACCGCTGATCGAGGTGACCGAGGAGAACTGCGAAGCCTTTAGGCTGTGGCTCGAAAAAGAATGGGCAGAGCTACCCGATGCTCTGCCCACACAGACGGCGGCGGAACTCGTCGGACATAATCCACAAAGCATACACAAGCTTATAAAAGAAAATGTACTGCACGGCGTTAAAATCGGTGCAGTACAATACATATCCAAAACGGAGTTTATCGCCTATATGGCTTCACCGAAAAAATTAGCCGTCCCACGCACAGAGAAATATAAAGAGCTTATCAAAGCCTTTAAATATAAGCAACGCAGAGAGCACGAAAACGAACAGCGTAGATACAAAAGAAAAATAAAAAACAGTGATTGCATTGATTAAGAAAGCCATTTAATATACAAGAAGGTATTGTAATATAAATTACAATACCTTCTTGTAGTCTATCAAAAAAACAGGTTTGATAAACTTAAACATTGCTACAGAATTTTTGTGATGGTGTTCTGTAATATAGTCTCCTTACGATTTATTGATATAAATATAGGAATATGTTATAATTACTTTGAGGTGAAAAACATGGGATATGATGGAACTAATTATTTACCCAAAAACACTTCTAAGACAAAGTTAATAGAATTTATAAAAATGTTGGGTTTTAGAGGACAGGGTAATGATTATTACTTTTTTAAAGATGAAGACTATAAATATCTTTTTGGTGTGATTCTTAAAATTGAAAAAGCAGAAGATTCACTGTTGGTACATACCCGTAATCCTATTTATTGTAGCGATTATGATTTGAAATATCAAAATTATGTAATGAAACAGCTTAAACAATACTTTGGCGGATATTTCTATTCGGATTATGGGAAAAATAGGTATTTTCCTGAAAACATTGAAAAAACAACACCAGCAGAACGAGGGTGTTATGTCGCTTACTTCAGACTTTCTAATTTGTTTAGTCATATTAGATTTTTAGTAAATAACTATAATGAAGATGAGAACGTTGCAAAAATGATGGAATATTTCGGCTCACCAAGTGGAACTGCTTTATTATCAAATATATCAACGACATATATTTCTTCGATTATTGAAAACTATTTTCGTCAATTATATGTGGTATTATTAAAATATTCTGATAAAAAGGAAAGGTTAATAGCCTCTGTTAGAGTTAACAATTTTGATCTTTTTGAAGTTTCTGAAAGCAAACTCAGTATTGAAGAAGCGGTGGCATTGGCAAAGTCTTTTCAAAACATTAATAAAATTAATGCGTATTTTATGGAAATCGACAAGAGAATCGACATACATGGAATGCTTTCTAAACCATACCATCGAAGGAAAGAAACACTGTATGAAACACTGGATAGAATATTAGAACATCGTCACTCGCTTGTGCATCGGATGAATATAGATATTGGTTATAAAAAAGAAGATGTACTTAAAGATATTAATAGTGTAGAAGTAGCACTTACAAAAGTTTATCAACATATATGTTGTGTGTTTGAATGGGAGTGCAGAGTGTAATGAATACTAGTCAAGGCCACTGGTTTAACTTATGGCTTGCGCCACCCCCCTATCAGGGCTACTACCGACTTAGCCTCTAAAAGGGACGCTGTATTTTATTATCGCATCACACGTACTGCCACCTGTTAACGGGTAATTCTCAAAGGTTTTGCATTTGCTATAAAAATTAAAACCTGTTCTTTTATTTTGTAGCTTGCGTAAAGCTCGCCGCTTTTTCATTGTAGCTCCGCTCGTTTTCCTCTCCCAGTAGAACCTGGGGGATTTTTCTCACAACTAAATGCACCAAATCATAACTGCTCACACCTATAAGGGGGCAGATATCGGCCAGCACCTAAAGACGCTGGCTTTCACTTTTGTTCAAGCCTATTGCCTTTGTCCTTTTGCCGCCCCTTAAAAGGCGTTCGTATTACCTGCCACCCTTAAAAGGGTCTTCATACTCTCTTACACTCAATTTATCTAGTGCTATATCGTGCTTTTCTTGCTCTTCTATGAATTTTTTTATTGTTGCTTCGTTAAGTCCAACCGTACTTACATAGTATCCTTCTGCCCAGAAATGTCAATTTCCATACTTATACTTTAAATTTGCATGCTTATCAAACATCATCAGTGCACTTTTTCCTTTGAGATATCCCATGAAACTTGACACGCTTGTTTTTGGTGGTATACTTAAAAGCAGATGTACGTGGTCGGGCATCATATTTCCTTCCAGTATTTCTACTCCCTTGTATTTACACAGTGTTCTTATGATTTCCTGTAAATTTGCTCTATACTGTCCATATATTGCTTTTCTACGGTATTTCGGTGTGAACACTATGTGATACTTACACCTCCATTTTGCATGTGATAAACTATTACTTTTATTTGCCATTAAAATCACCTTTCTTTTTTACAATAGACTTGAACACTTTTATTGTACTCGGATTGGTGATTTTTTTGTATAACTTTTTATTTCCCACCCGCATAGCGGGTGGCTTTTTGTTTCGCACATTCCGTGCTCAACTGTCATAAGACACTAATAAGAGAGCCATAGTAATCTAAGATTACTATGACTGTTTGGCGGAAAGTTATGGATTTAAAGCATATCTACTTTACGTATACAACATTTAGAGTCTTTAAGCCGTTTTGTAAACTGCATGTCTTTTGGTGTCACTTTAAGATTGTTTTATCTGAGTCAAAATTCGCATAAAATAAAGCTTTTGACTTGAAGCCTTATCGACACTGCATTTTTTCAAAGTGGGTTCAAATCGGCCTTTTTTGATTTTGGAGAAAAATCGAGGGATATAGGAGAGAAAAAGCGAGAGAAGGAAATACATAATGCAACACACCGCAGACAGAGCTTCTAATCGATGAAATCTGTTTTTGAGGTGTATCAAATGAAGAATTTACATATAGACTGGAGTAGCGTGCCAGATGTAATAAAGAAAGATCACTTTTTCGGGATTTGCCATATCAGTAAGTCAACAGCTTTGCACTCATTGAAAAGCTATAAGGTTTCCGTAAGTGGAAAGGCAAGAAAACACAATGCTACAAAATCAAGAAAGAGGATGTGCGGGCGTATCTTGAAGAGCGAGCCATTTTTTATTATGCACACAGCAGACGGTACGACAATCATTATGTAGCAAAACTCTCAAAAGAATTACTGAAGGATGCTCTGCAGCAAATGCGAAAATATAAGGATGTTGTAACCGTGCGTGATGTAGTTACAAAAGCAAGTCTCTCATCCCTGTTGTATCTTTAATTCAATATATAATTTGAAATCATGAAACATTTATTGCCGATTATTCGTTTCTAAACGGTGTCATGTAATTTTGGATAATATCGTCATTTCGCAACTTGTATTGAATTAGCAATGCATTTATTTTATTTTCATCCAGCCAATTATCATTTTGCGATACAGCAATTACAAAGTTATTTACAGTTCTTTTAAATGACTCAAGTTTATCAGGAGTAATAATCATCATACCAGGAACAGCGGTTGCTTGTATATCTACAATTGCTGATTTATGCACCATTATTGGTATTGCTGTACATATTTTACCATATTCATTGACAAACCATCTTATGGCACCACCTAATTGGTTGCAATAATCTTTTGAAATTGTTTCTGCAATTGCAGCACTTTTACATTCGATTACAAAGTATTTATTGTTTCCCGTTGCCCAAAGATTATCTGGTCCTTCTCCATTTGTTTCTTTTTCAGGGCGTGTTGAAATGAATCCTATAAGATTCCCTATAGAATGTAATGCACTTTCAAATCCATTAGCATCTGGTGAAAAAGCAAGCGATGCAGCTATAGCATTTGCGTGAATTACATAATCGTTTTGTAAAATTTGATTATTATTTATATATTCGCATATAGCTTTAGCTTGTGCTATATTATTTATAGATTTGTCATATACAATGCCATTAAGCGGTGCAAGTATACTCATGTTCATAGCTCTACCCGATAGTAGTATTTGTTGTGCTTTTGACTGATCAATAAAGTTTGTAAATTTAGCTTTTATTTGAAGCAAATATCCCTTGGTTGTACTTTGTGCTTCGTTATTTATTGCTTTATCAAGAGATGCTATTGCCTTTTGCCATTGCAATTCCATTGATAAATCATACGCATTGCGTAATGCCAAAGTGTTATTGTCAAACTGCGGTTCAGCAGTATACATGACGGTCGACAAACGTTCTTTACTTTTTTGAATCCATTCAACTTCTCGACTAAGTGAAAAATTTGCTAATTCAAAAACATCGTCTACACTGGGTTTTGAATTTTCCTGTTTTAACAAGTCCCATAACTCTTTTGATAAGTTGTATTGTTCCCTTGTAGCATTACTAAAGAAAGATACCCCGTTATTGCGCAACAGAACATCAGAGAGATTGTCACCCATTAGTATGACACAACAAGAGTCGCTATTTGATCTAACCCCTCTTCCCATTCCTTGTTCTATTCTCTGAATTTGTTCTCGCCTAAGAATGTTGCTAGAAGGATCGATACTTTGTATATACTTGTCTTTTTCATTTCGTAAAGGTGGTAAACCGTCAATTACTAACATTCTACATGCATCATCTGGTAAATCAATTCCATCGTATCTGTTGACAAAAACCAAAAGCCCCATATGGTTGCTTTTAAGCGATGACACCGCGTTCTCAATGTTGTCTTTGGCTATTGTTATAAGACCTTGGGGATCCCAATATTTTGCTTTTTCAAACGAAGGAACAATTACAATAACATTGTAATTCTGGGCAACATCAAACACCTTGTCTTTGATGTTTTCATTTGTTATTTCGCTATTTAGATGTCTTGGAAAAAGAATGAGCCTATCTCCGATATCATTTGCATTATCTGGTGATATAATACTGCGAACATCCTCTTTGTTTAGTCCAATGGCTGAAACAAAAACACTGTCATCTGAGAGTGTGGCACTCATAAAAATCCTTCTTTGAGCGTTCACAAAACTTTTTATCTTTGAAATAGAAATGCCTTCAGGTATAATTTCAATACCGCGCGCCGTTACAAAGCAATCACATGTTGCAAGAGATTCATCAAGAAGCGGAAGACTAAAATAAATACAATGATTCTTTTCTTCATTTGTGTTATATTTGGAAAGAAGAGTGTAAACCTCAGTCTTTTTTTCTTGCCACATCAAAAAGGAATAATGGCATTCTTAGCAGAATCGCAATTTTCTACGATATTAATATAAGAACTGCTATTATAACTCTTCCACTGTTCAGCAAACAAATCAATGACTTCTTTATAAAGCTCGTGGTTTGAAGGTATTCTAATAGAAAATTGCGTTGTGATTGTGTCAAGACATGCATGAACATCATCCATCAGAATGCTACCAATTGGATAATTATTTGTTTGTCTCATTCCAAAAACGCTGTGACCGTTAATCAAAGAAAAGATAGTAGTAACTAATATAGCTTTATTTTCCGTGTAGGAATAATCATCCCTATCTGTTACTGCCAATATCCCTAATTTTTTAGCTTCTTCACAAACTTGAGCCACTAAGTAATTGTCTGGCACTACATATACAGCAGGTCCTTTTTCTTCATTTAGACAACTTTGCAGAATCATTAAACCTGCAACTGTTTTTCCGCTTCCAGTATTCATTTTTATAATGCAGTTTTTATCATCCCTTACGGCAAACCATTTTTTCCAGACTTCCGATTGAACATCCCTTGGATATTCATATCGCTTATCTTTTTGCGGTAATGACATAAAAATCTCTCTCGGCTCAATTGGAGAGGATTTTTTCACTCCACTTAATTTAGAAAGTATAGAAGCCATAATTTTTACCTCCAAGTTTTTTGCTTATTTTATTCTGATTTTGTATATCAATTCTCAATAATATTTAAATCCTTTACATAACGGCAATTTTTATTTTGATACTATAAGTTAGATTCAATATGATGCTTGCAACCTTTTTTTACAAATTAGATCGGTAATTTCATCTGCAATTTCTTCCACGGTAAAATCTGTTGTACTGCGAGCCAGCTTATCAGCAAGCAAAGGACTATAATCTATCAATTCTCGCTTCGTTATATTGTGCCAAATGGGTAACATGGTTTGTTCCCCATTTACAGCACGAGTAATCAACCCATCGAGCTCATAGTTTGTACAACCTTTATTTATGAAGTCACGGGAGATGACGATGACTCCAAAATTACTTTTGGCAATACCTTTATCAATTTTTCTACGGAGACATCTCCAATTTTTACCTCACGAATGCCTATTATTACAGGGATTTCCAAAGAGTTATCGCTTTCCGAAAATATCAATATCAAATGCATATAAACAATGCGGAAATATTGTTACTATTCTAGTAATCTGGAAAATTGCCCAAAATATATCTACTATTTTTTAAGTGCTTTCTGAACGGCTTTATAAAAGCAAATGAAGATGACGCATAACTTAATTTATCGTCTTCCCATTGTCGAGCAAAAGTGCATCATAGAAGAATTATAAGAAATTTTGCCACTATTTGAAAGGTTGAAATGAGGTAAAAATGGCTACTTTTAGAAAACCTAATATGTCAAAAATCAATAGTCAGCTTAATAAGATGAAGACAGCAAGCAGACAATTTGAACGAGATGCCAACCGTGCAATAAATGAATTAAAAAGCGTTGAGCGTAAAGCAAAATCATACCAAAACAAGCTTCGATCTACGTCAATTCCGTCATTGACTACTGTGCCGTCTTTGTATCTTGGAAAAAATAACGATGATGAAGGAATTTCTTTTCTCTACAATGATATTTACAATAAAGAGTACGATGTCTTCATCTCCCATGCTTCTGAAGATAAAGAAGAGGTTGCCAGACCGCTTGCTGAGGTACTCAGACGCAATGGACTTTCAGTATGGTACGATGAATTTGAATTAAAATTTTCCTGATTCCGTAATTATCCTTTATAAACGGAACTCGGTTATACCAAGTTCCCATATTCGCTTTTTGTGTAAAAGATATCCGGTCTTTGCTTGAATACCGCAATCGGTGAACCTATATATTTGCTCTTCGTTTGTTATTGCGGAGAGTAACTTTTTGTATTGATATGAATCACCGGCAAGGTAATATAAATCATTCACTTTAACCGTCTTATCAGTAATATCAAAAATGTTGTTCTCAAGTTCACATTTTTCGGAAAATTAAAACCTATCACAGGTTGCTTTTGATTTAAAAGCAACAATATATATTTTTTCTCTGTTTTGAGGAACGCCGAAATCTTTGCTGTTCAAAACTTCGTTGAACACTTTATATCCCATATCTTCAAATGTTTTGCATATTATCTTAAAAGTTCTGCCTTTATCGTGAATTACCAAACCTTTTACATTTTCACAGAAAATCACTTTCGGTTTATGATATTCACAAATTCGGGCAACATCCATAAAAAGCGTTCCTCTGCACAAACCTTTATAATTGTCATCAAAACCCATTCTTAGTCCTGCAAGGCTGAATGCTTGGCAAGGGAATCCAGCTAAGCAAATATCAAATGCGGGGATATTTCTCTCATCTATTTTCGTAATATCACCAGCAATTTCAAAGTTGTCATTGAAATTAGCTTTATATGTTTTTTGAGCGTATTCATCCATTCACTTACAAAGACTGTCTTAATACCGTTGCTGAAAGCTCTGTCAAATCCAAGTCTGATCCCTCCGTTTCCTGCAAATAGGTCGATAGATTTTAATTTAACCATTATCTTTTACTGCCCTTTCAATCACATCAGTACATTGTTTGGTGTATTTCTTAATATCTTTACACCAAAATCTCAATACGGTCCAACCGTCATTTTGCAGTTTTTTCGTAACTTCAATATCTCTCTGCATATTTCGCTCTATTTTCGGAATCCAAAATTCTTGGTGAGATTTAAAGTCTTTTTTGCGTTCTTCCCAGTTATATCCGTGCCAAAATTCGCTGTCACAAAATACAGCGAATTTTTTGCCGAGAAAAACAATATCGGGTTTACCGAAAACTTTTTTACTGTTCTTCTGATATCGCAACCCTTTTCGCCATAGTTCCTTGCGAAGCATTACCTCAATTTGCGAATCTTTGTTTTTAATAGCATGCATATTTTTCCGTCGTTGTTCTTTTGTATGATTATCCATAAAAAATTCCTGATTATTTATTATCACTTAAATACCTACAAATTTCGCACCGACGGTAATAATAAGCCAAGTGAAACGATAAAGATACTTGCAAGATAATAAGATTAAAGTTCTCCAGTTTTAAAGGTTGTATGTGGAAGTTTCCACTTTGTGTGCTTGTGTTGACTTTTCAGTCGTGCAAGGTTTAGTTGTTTTAGTATACCAAGTGAGAGATCGGTTTGTTTCATTATGCATGAATAAAAATCATCAGACCACTTAGTATCACTCGGTTCACAAATATTTTGCTCGGTGTAATCGGGTTCGTGTGCTATCTAATTTCAAGCTCATCGGTAGTGTTTTCAGCTATTTTAGGTCATTATCTCAATCTCTTACAAGATAAAATCCACGGGCGTATTTAGCATTTCATCAATATAAGCAGATATGTGCCTATCGTCATTAAATACTTCTCCACATATTTTTTTAAGATGTTTATACGATTCAATAAAACCCAATATTGAACAACTCCAAAGCTTACTTATCTGCCGCAACGCCGGATTTCATCCAAGCGTCTACTTCGCTGAACTTAAATTTCCAAAGGCGACCTATCTTTGCGGCGGGCATATTTCTTTTTTCTATCCAAGCGAGTACGGTGTCACGGCTGACGCCGAGGTATTCACAAATCTCCTTCATTGAGTACCAGCGTTCGATGTTGGAATCCATAAAAATATTCTCACTTTCGGGTAGTTATAATTATACACTCTTAATATATCACAAAATATTGTCTTAATCAAGGATTATTGTCGATTTATAAAGGAAAATCGGGAAAATATAATAATTCGATATCGAGATAAGCATAGGAGTTTCTACCACCTTAGTAATCATAAAATCCTCAATTCTTTTCGAAATTCCGAGGTGCCTTTGGAAAAAAGAGAAAAAAGAAAAAGTCCGGCAAACTCATTTGTTTACTGGACTTTTTGGCGGAGAGTTAGGGATTCGAACCCTAGGTACTTTACGTACACAGCATTTCGAGTGCTGCACCTTCGACCACTCGGACAACTCTCCGTATATGTTAACTCGTTTTCACGAGATTAACGCTTATTCAGTTTTTATTAGAATTTCTATTAGAACTCAAAGCGTTTTAAAAGCGAGGTGATGCCCGAAAACCTTAGTGTTAAAGGCTTTTCGGCGATTTCGGTTCTCAAGCACTTAAAAGTTTTCGAGTGCTGCACCTTCGACCACTCGGACAACTCTCCGTGTATATAATTCCGCATTTCTTCCAAAAACTTTTCGCAAGAACTGACGGAAAGAACAACAAAATATTTAATTTTCGAACCGAAGAAAACCCTGTATTTACGGGCTTTTTAAGCGGAACAAACTGCCAATCTCTCAAAAAATTTCGAGTCAACTCCGTTATGACCACTTCGATGCCTCTCCAAATTATTCAAAACACTATAATATTATATCTTTAAGAAATAAGAATGTCAAGAAAAATCTTTAGAAACCAAATTTGTGGATTTAAAATTATATTTGCATTTTATAAGCATAAATAGTGTGATAAGTAAAACTATTAAAATAAATTCTGGAACAGCCAATAACTACTGATTTTTTCAAGAACATCAATCAAATTCGCAAATATCACAGATAAAATAGGTCCGTTTTTCACAGACTTATTCATACATAAACTACCTTTGATTTATAATGCTTAAAAAAACATCAGACGCTGTATAAACAGAATTACTATTTATACAGCGTCTTTTTAGATTTTTATTTATGGATTATTTAAGCTTATCAAGCTCACTTTCTCTATGTTCCATACTTTCGATACGCTTCTGACCTTCATCAGCCAAATTTCTGAATTGCTCAATAGTTGTTTTCATCTGTGGCAAAGCCTTAGATTTATATTCAGTAACAGCATCAAGGGCATCAAATGTATCTGCAAAAGCACTTTTAAGTGTGTCAACAGAAATATTTGCCTCCATAGCCTGTTGCTGGATACTTGCTCCCTGGTCTTTAAGCATTTTTGCTGTTGCACCGATAATCTTGTTTGTTGCCTCATTTACAGCATTAACCTTCTCAAGAACAACCTTTTGATTATACAAAGCACTCGCAACTGTAACTGCTATTCTAAGGGCTGAAACTGTTACGCTCTCTGCTCTTTCAACCGCACGAATCAATTCTTTATTGTTGCGGCGAACAATTTCCATAGCTATGATGCCCTGCATATTGACAGCCTGCATCTGCTGTAAATCCATAACCTTTTGTCTTAACGGAAAGAGAACCTCTTCTTCAATGAATTTTATTCTCTCCTCATCAACATTTTGCACCTTAGCTTGTTCGATTGCAGAACTAATAGATTCGTCCATCTTCATTCCAAGGTCGATTTGCTGTGTAAGCTTTTGTGTTAAATCTCTCAAAGCAAGCTGCTCAATCTCAAGTGTTGTGTTATCGTTTTTGAGAGTTGCTTTACCCTTGCCAAGTGATTCGATTGTTTCTGCGATAATAGTATCAGCCTTTTCAAACTTTGCAAAATAATTACGAATAGGATTGAAAAGCTTTCCTAAAACACCCTTTTTAACAAAATCTATGCCTGATGGGTCGAGGTCCTTCATTTGAGTCTGGAGCTGTGCAAGACCATTCACAACCTCGCCATTCTCTCCGCCCATCTTGCTTAAATCTGAAAGACGAACACTTAGAAGTTCATTCTTTCTTGTTGACTTTTCAACAACATCATTGCCAAAGCTATCAACCGAAGAAACTATTTCTCTCCTACCCTCAAGAGAACCTAAATCAACTGTAAAAAGCGATTGTGTGTTGTTGTCAGCAATTTTTTCGAGCTTATCCTCTGTTTCTGGCTTTGGTGCAAGTTCTACCTTGACTTCCTCTTTGACTGCCTCTACATCAGGTAAATCCATTGAAAATCCCATTTTATATTCCTCCTTGTTATATTACATTTCTGAATTGAAAAGATTCTTGAGCTGATAGATAATATCATCACTATCTGCGTTGATTGTAGCTGCCTCGTTTATTTCAGAAATCTGATTAAGTGCAGCAATATTTGCATTATATCCGATTGAATATACAGGAACTTCATAATTACTAAGTACTGATGAAATGTCATTTAGAGAACAACCTGTATTCTGTTCACCATCACTCAAGAGGAAAAGCATTGGCTTAGCCTCTGGGTGGTCTTTCTTTGCTTTATTAAGCATATCAAGTGCAACTACAACTGCGTCGTATGTAGCGGTTTGACCGTTAGCCTCAAGACTCTGCACAGCACCTTTAAATAGAGCTTGCTGATTAAGGTCGAATTTTGCTATTGGAAGATTTACATAAACCTTACTATTATATGAAATAAGTCCTACATAATTTTCTTTATTTATATACTGCATAGAATTTATAAGTGAGGTTTGAAGTGCATTGATAGATTCGCCTGCCATACTGCCAGAAGTATCTGCAATAAATACTGCTATAATCGGATTACCACTATTCTTATTTTTCTTATAAAGCTTTTGAGCACTTAAAAGCTTACTGCCGTCAATATCATTAGGAAGCTCTGATTTATAAGAATCATTCTGATTAAAACCATATTGCTTTGCAAGACTTTGAGATGCGTCATTAAGGCAATACTCACAGAACTTATCCAAAACAGATTCTTTATCAGCTGAAAGTGTTCCGATTGCATACATTGGGTTATCGTGTCTTGCACCAAATGGTGTGAAAACATAGTCATTTTTTAAAGTAGGGTCATTAACATAGAGCTGATATTCCAAAACAAAGGCATCAAGAGAGCCTGATTCAGCAGATTTTCTCATCTGTAAAGTGTTGTAAGAAACAAGCGGAACATTTTGCTGGAACTTCTTAAAGCCCTCAGTAGCTGTTTCACTTAAAAGGTTATCAGTATCATATGAATAAAGTGTACTTACAAGGAAATTAAAGCCTGTTGAGCTAACAAGTGGGTTTGTATATCCCATTGCAATCTCGTTAGCTGCAGTAGCCTCTGTAATAACCTTCATATTTACAGAGCCATATTTTTTAATCATTTCATTATATTTACTCTTAGAGATAAGAACACCTGCAACATTGCCAACAAGCTTTTTCTCTTTAAGCTTAACATTTACATTCTTTGCCTCTATCATCTTGCCCCAAAATTCATTTGATGGTGTGATAGCGTCTGGAACATATTTTCCTGATGTTATGTAATCTACGCCAAGACCTGATGTAACAGAACGGATTGAAACAGAAATAGTCTTGCCATTAATTTTATAATTTTCATTATTAAAATTCTTTGCGACTTCGTTTATCCAACCGTCAGTATCCTCGCCAGCTTTTTCTGGTGAAGCAAAAATCTCGATATTGATTTCGCCATTACCTGTTACTGTTAAAGGTGTTTTAGATATATCAGGCAGTTCCTCTTCCTCACTCAATATATCCTCATCACTTATAGATGCTTTTATAGGGTTTACATTTGTAACATTGATTCCGCCAAGCAGTTTGTTCATCTGATTTTCAGCTTGCTCGCTTGTTATTGTTTCTTGGCTTTTTCCTACATCTTTAGTCAGCATAATCCCACCGAAAACAAGACCAAAAACAACAACAGCAATACCTGCAAAAATCGCAATTTTTTTACCATTAGACAGATTAGTCATTTTTTACCTCCTAAAATTAGTTCTTATAATATTTTGTCTGGGAAATCAAATCATTGATTTCTTGAATTGCCGTAAGTTCTTCAAGACCAGCCTCATCAATATCATCAAGCTTAGAGATTTCGAGTAAAAGGCTATCAAGCTTCACTAAAATGCTTTCATTCATTTCCACAAGTCCCTTAACATAATCTATATGTTCATTATAGATTTTAAGCTGTGCACCAGTTGATTTAGAGGCAACTGTTATGCCATCAGAAGCAGGGGCGTTTTTAAGCTTATTTATAAGCTTGGTATAGTCCTTATAATCGAAAATTATCATTCTGTTAATCATCTTTTTAAGGTTATTATAGAAAAGAGCCTGTACAGAATCTATAACCGTTTGAAATTTCGTATAGGTCATTTCTTGTGGGGAGAAATACTGTGCAAGAATACTATCCAGAGCCTTGTCCTTATCCTGCAAACGATAAACTTGGTCTATTGCATTTGAAATTTCCTCATCAAAAACTTTTTTCTCTCGTCTTTCCTCTAAAGCACCTATGTAATCCTTATCATCAACAAGCTCAGCATTTTTAAATAGCTGTATAGATGGTTGTTTAAATAGTATTGTATAATTCCCATAGAAAAATGTTACTATACTCATCACTATAACAGTTACACCGAGAGCGGTAGTGAGTGCATCACCACTAAAATTCAGCCCTACAAAACCTGCTGAAAAGAGTATCACATTGAGTAAGGCTATTCCCAGATTCAAACAAAGAAGTTTGATCCGAGCTTGCTGCCGCTGTGGCTCTGCTGCTTACCTGCGGAGATGGTGAGGAACGTGCCGAGGTGTACGGATGTGCCGCCGACCGTGGGCAGGCGTCCATCGTTT
>ERZ772892.1137-NODE-1137-length-29687-cov-17.163776_pt1 | contig 29687 bp, 35 predicted proteins | sample MGYA00512126_ERZ772892 | MGnify/ENA primary metagenome ERZ772892 (study PRJEB29015, sample SAMEA2737697) | human gut metagenome | biome: human gut; feature: human-associated habitat; material: faeces | place: China | collected 2012 ... | reverse complement strand
GTTCGATCGCAGCTTTCCAATCCTTGAGCTTTGCGCGGTATGCATCCAGATCGGGTCGTTTGTATTCCAGCGTTGAAAACTTGAAATTCTCCATGGTGATCTCCTTTCAAATAACTCCAAAATGCCGCAGGGCATTGTAGATTCCGTCCTTCTCCGCATCGTCCGTCACATAGTCCGCTGAGGCCAGCGCCTCCGGCGTGGCATTTCCCATGGCGACGCCAATGCCCGCCGCGCGCAGCATACTGGCGTCGTTTTCGGAATCGCCGAAGGCCATAGTCTCCTCCGGACGGAGGTGATAATGGCGCATGATCTCGCGCAGCGCGTTTTCCTTACCGCCGTCCGCGGAAATGAAGTCATGGCCCAGCTCAAACCACTGCGTCGTGCGGCTGTGCGGCGCCAGACGGCAGGGCTCGGCCATTTCCTCCGGCCGGGCAAAAAGCACCAGCTTGTAGATCGGCTGCCGGCTCATCTCGCGCAGGTCGCCCACGAACAGAGGGCGCGTATGCACCGCCTCCATCGCCCGCAAAAACTCCGGCGAGGAGTGGTTGATGCAGGTCTTTTCCGCGTTGGCCAGCCAGCAGGTGTAGCCCTTGCGGTCCGTCCAGTCCAGCAGTGCCTGCACATCCTGCGGGTCAAGGGGCTTGCCGTAGATCTGTTTCCACTGCGCATCATAGGCATCCTGCCCGTTGTTGGTCAGATAGCCGTCAAATTGCAGGCCATCGAGCAGATGCTCGGTCGCAATTTCAAACCGCGACCGCCCCGTCGCCACAAAACAGAGAACGCCCCTGTTTTGCAGCTCCCGCACCGCGCGGACGGCGGAGGGGCTGCACGTACCGGTCGCAAAGGGCACCAGCGTGCCGTCGATGTCGAAAAATACCGCTTTGATCATCTCTGCCTCTTACAATGCAAGAATTTCTATTTTTCCGTCGGAGCCGGTCAGCTTGACCTGAGAAATGGGATGCTCATAGCTGTCGATGATGCGCTCTGCGACGCCGTCCTCGATCTCACGCTGGATGGTGCGGCGCAGGTTGCGCGCGCCGTAGGTGACGGAGTAGGACTTCTTCACCAGCTCGTCGATCACGCCGTCGTCCCACGTCAGGGTGACGCCGTGCTCCAGCAGGGAGTCTTTCAGCTCGCCCAGCATGATGGCGGCGATGCCGCGGAAGTTCTCCTCCGTGAGCCGGTTGAAGCAGACGATCTCGTCGACACGGTTGATGAACTCCGGACGCAGGAATTCGGACAGCGCCTTCATCGCCTTCTCCTTCGTCTGCTCGGAAACTGTGCGGCCGAAGCCGACGGAGCCGTCGCGGCGGTCGGAGCCGGCGTTTGAGGTCATGACAATGACCGTATTTTCAAAATTGACGACGCGGCCCTGCGCGTCCGTGATGCGGCCGTCGTCGAGAATCTGCAGCAGAATGTTCAGCACATCCGGATGCGCCTTTTCCAGCTCGTCAAAGAGGATGACGGAATAGGGCTTGCGGCGGATCTTCTCGGTGAGCTGACCCGCCTCGTCGTAGCCGACATAGCCGGGAGGCGAGCCGATCAGCTTGGAAACGGAGTGGCGCTCCATATACTCCGACATATCCAGCCGGACAAGGGAATCCACGGAATCAAACAGCTCGTCGGCAAGGCACTTGACCAGCTCCGTCTTGCCGACGCCGGTGGAGCCGACGAAGATGAAGGAAACCGGGTGCTTCTTGACGGAAATGCCCACGCGGTTGCGGCGGATCGCGGATGCAACTGCGGCAACCGCCTCGTCCTGACCGACGATGCGCTTTTTCAGCCGCTCCTCCAGCGAACGAAGCTGTTCGTATTCCTGTGCGCGGATCTTGCTGGCCGGAATCTTTGTCCACAGCTCGATGATGCGGGCAAGATTCTCCATCGTCAGCACGGGAGCAGGCTTGGCCTCCAGCTCCGCGATCTCGGAGTCCAGGCGGCACACCTGACTGCGCAGCGTCGCAAGGCGCTCGAAGTTTTCCTCCTGCGCATCCTCGGTGAGCATCTTGATCTCCAGCTGATAGTCGTCGCGCTCCTTGCGCTTTTCGGCAAGGTCAGAAATCTGCTTGCTGTGCAGGTTCAGATCAGAGCAGGCCTCATCCAGAAGGTCGATGGCCTTGTCGGGAAGATAGCGGTCGGTGATATAGCGCTCGGAGAGCACGACTGCCTGCCGCGCGATCTCCGTCGGGATCTGCACGCCGTGGAACAGCTCATAGTAATGCGAAACGCCCCGCAGAATGGCGACAGCCTCGTCAATGCTCGGCTCGGCCACGGTCACGGGCTGGAAGCGGCGCTCCAGCGCGGCGTCCTTTTCGATATATTTGCGGTACTCGGCGAAGGTCGTTGCGCCGATGACCTGAATTTCCCCGCGGGAAAGCGCCGGCTTCAGGATGTTCGCCGCGCTCATGGAGCCCTCCGCGTCGCCCGCGCCCACGAGATTATGCACCTCGTCAATGACGAGAATGACATTGCCGCAGGCCTTGACCTCCGCGATTAGGCTCTTCATGCGGCCCTCGAACTGCCCGCGGAACTGGGTTCCGGCGACCAGTGAAGTCAGGTCGAGCAGATAGACCTGCTTGTCGCGCAGCTTGAAGGGAACGTCGCCCGCGGCAATGCGCTGGGCGAGCCCCTCGGCGATGGCGGTCTTGCCGACGCCCGGCTCGCCGATCAGGCAGGGATTGTTCTTCTGGCGGCGGTTGAGGATCTGCACCACGCGCTCGGTTTCGACCTCGCGGCCGATGACCTTGTCCAACTCGTTGTTCTTCGCCTTGGCCGTGAGGTTCTGGCAGTAGGTGTCGAGGAATTTATGCTTTTTCGCCTGCGGCTTTTCGCCCTTGGGCTGCTTTTCCTTCGGTTCCTCCTTGGACGCGACCTCATTCTGGCCGCCGAACAGGCGGTTCATATGCGGGAACGTCGCCGTGCGGCTGCCGATGTCGTCCTCATCCTCGGATTCCTCCGGCTGCATCAGGGACATCATCTCTCCGTTGAGCGTGTCAAGATCCTCGTCCGTGATGCCCATGCGCTCGACGATCTCGTCGACCTGCTTGATGCCCATTTCCTTGGCGCATTTCAGGCACAGGCCCTCATTGGTGGTCTGGCCGTTTTCTACTTTCGTTATAAAAATCACAGCAAGATTCTTCTTGCATCTGCTGCATAATGTCGGTTTCATGGTTTCACTCCTTCCCGCCGCAAGTGTAGCACACCCGCGGCAAAAAACCTATCGCAAAAATGTCAGGGAATATACACTTCCGCCTCGTCTACGGCGACCAGGATCGCCGTTCCGTCCCGGCGGACAAATGCCTTCGTCCAGTTTCCTTCCCGGCTGCTCTTCTGCGCAAGTGCGCTGTCATAGATGTGCAGGCCCTGCGCCGTCAGCACGGAAAGATACTCTCCCGCGACGCTCAGATGCACCGGCGTCTCCTGCAAAGTGCTTGATGCGCGAACCGTGCCGTCGGTCGAAAGGGTCAGAAGCTGATAACGGCTGCCGGCTTCGTGGCGGTCGACCATCACCGTGACAAAACCGTCTCCAAAGGCGTAGCCCAGCAGGTCGGCGCTTTCCGGAGAATACTCTCCCAGAAGGCTGCCTGCCGTATCAAAAAATGAAATGCTTCGGCTGCCGACCGCGCAGGCCGTGCCGTTTCCAAGAAATTTCAGGTCAAAAATGGTCTGTCCGCCGAAGGAGAGGCTGGCCTGCTCCTCCTCGGCGTTCGTTCGGTAGAGCTTCGCGCCGGGGGCAAAGGAGATGTCCTCCTGCCCCAGCGTCGCGACGGCAAGCCAGCCGCCGTCCGGCGAAAGCGCACAGGCGTTGAGATAGCTGGTCTTGCTGGTGCGGCGGTAAAGGAGCGTTCCGTTTTTGTCGAAAACCTCCACCACCGCGCGGGCGTCCGACGCGGAGGAAAGCACCGCCGCGCCGCCGGCTTCGGTCAGGTCGGCGTCGTAAATGCGCCCGGAGGAAGCGCCCTGAAAGCGCATCTTCCCGTTGGTGTCCATCACGCCGTAGAAGCTACCGCCGACATCGTAGATGAGGACGGCGTCCTGTCCGCCCAGCAGCGCCGGGGCGCTCAGCTCCGCCTGCTGGTGTCCGATCGTTTCTCCGCTGTCGGAAAAGAGCGTCACGCCGCTGCGCGACGCGACCGCGAGGTCGTCGCCCACGAGCGCATAGGCCGTCGTGCCGTAGGTTTCAAAGGTGATCTTCTCCGAGCCGTTCTTTCCCATGTAGCGCAGAGAACGCACCACACCGTCAAGGAGGGTCGTCTGCGAGCTGAGATACCAAAACAGCCCCGCCAGCACCACCAGAAAGATGCCGAGGAAAATCAGCCAGCGGCGGCGCCGCTTTTTCGGTTTTTCCGGCTCATCCGGCACGGGCCGGATGAAATCAGAGTTGAACTCCTGCATGGAATTGCACCTCCCTGTCGTCATACCAGAGCTGCGTCATATACAGTCCTCCGGGCGGGACCGTCGGGCCCGCTGCGGTGCGGTCGCCGGCGCGCAGGATCGCCCCGATCTCGTCCGGGCGGAGCTTGCCCTCCGCGGCATAGACGACCGTGCCGACCATGGCGCGCGCCATGTTGTACAAAAAGCCGTTGGCGCAGACGCGCAGCAGGAGGATCCTCCCGCGGCGCTCCACGTCGAAATGATACACCGTCCGGACGGTGGACTTCACGTCCGTTCCGACCGAACGCACCGCCGCAAAGTCGTGAGTCCCCACAAACTGCGACGCCGCCTGCTGCATGACCGCTTCATCAAGTTCCCGCGGGTAAAACCACGCGCGGTTGACATAAAACGGGTCGCGCAGGTGAGAATTGTAGATCTGATAGGTATACTCCTTGCGGGCGCAGGAGCCAATGGCGTTGAAATAGTCCGGCATCTCCCGCGCCGCAGTCACCGCGATGTCCGCCGGGAGCTGACTGTTGATCGCATAGGGGATGCGGTCGACGGGGATGCGCGCGTCGGTGCGGAAATTCGCAACATAGACGCGTGCGTGAACGCCCGCGTCCGTCCGGCCGCAGCCGGTCATGTGAACCGGGTGGCCGACCACGCGCGCCGCAGCCTCTTCCATGGTCTGCCCGACGGTGCGCTCAGTTTTCTGCACCTGCCAACCGTGGTAGGCCGAGCCGTCATAACTCAAGGTCAGCGCAATATTCCGCACAGGCAGTCCCTCCTTTTTATAATCCGAAGCAGCGCAGCGTGATGATACCGCCGAGCAGCGCGGCGCCCAGCAGCAGCGTGATGATATCGCGCGCGCGATAGTGGAGTTGTTTGAGCTTTGTGCGGCCCTCGTCGCCGTGATAGCAGCGGCACTCCATCGCCGTCGCCAGTTCGTCGGCGCGGCGGAACGCGCTGACGAACAGCGGCACAAGGATCGGCACCAGCGCCTTGGCGCGGCGGAAGATATTTCCGCTCTCAAAATCCGCGCCGCGCGCCTTCTGCGCGGAGATGATCTTGTCCGTTTCCTCGATCAGCGTCGGGATAAAGCGCAGGGCGATGGACATCATCATCGACAGCTCATGCACCGGGAAATGCAGCTTTTTCAGCGGACTGAGCAGGGATTCCATGCCGTCCGTGAGCGCGATGGGCGAGGTCGTATAGGTCAGCAGGAAGGTTCCCGTGACCAGCATCATGATGCGCAGCACCAGAAACGCCGCCTGCACAATGCCCTCCCGCGTGATGCGGAAGATCCAGAACTTCACCAGCACCTCGCCGTCCGAGTAAAAGAGGTTGATCAGCGCGGTGAACACCATGATCACGATCAGCGGCTTGAGGCCGCGGAACAGCGCCTTCGGCTTGATGTGCGAGAGCATGACGGCCGTCACCAGAAATGCCAGCATCACGCCGTAGGATACCCACCACTTGGCGAGAAACAGCGCGACGATATACACGACCACCATCAGCAGCTTTGTGCGCGGGTCGAGCCGGTGGACGACGGTATTGCCGGGGAAATACTGCCCCAGCGTAATGTCTTTAAGCATCCGCGCGGCCTCCCTTCAGGGAAAGGAGCTGCTTCAGCGCCTGCGGCACGGTGTAAACCGAGGGATCGACCGGCAGACCCAGCTCCCGCAGGCGGAGGAACAGCTCCGTCACCTGCGGCACGGAAAGTCCGATGCTGCGCAGCCGCTGTGCATTGGCAAAAACCTCCGGCGGCGGCGCACACATTTCCGCCCTGCCGCCGTTGAGCACCAGCAGACGGTCGGCCATCTTTGCCACATCGTCCATGCTGTGGCTCACCATCAGGATGGTCGCACCGGTGGTTTTTCGATAATTTTCGATATTTTCCAGAATTCCGGCGCAGCCTGCGGGGTCCAGCCCGGCCGTCGGCTCGTCAAACACGACGATCTCCGGCTCCATGGCGATCACGCCCGCAATGGCGACGCGGCGCTTCTGCCCGCCGGAGAGGTCAAATGGAGATTTCTCCAGCACTTCCTCCGGCACCCCGGCAAACTGCGCCGCACGCAGAACGCGCCGGCGGATCTCCTCCTCCGGCAGTCCCATATTCTTCGGTCCGAAGGAGATGTCACGGTAGACCGTTTCCTCAAAAAGCTGATACTCCGGGTACTGAAACACCAGCCCGACGCGGAAGCGCGCCTCGCGGGTGGTTTTCTTATCCGTCCAGATGCTCTTGCCGTCCAGCAGCACGTCGCCGGACGTGGGCTTCAGAAGACCGTTGAGATGCTGGATCAGCGTGGATTTTCCGGAACCCGTGTGGCCGATGATGCCCAGAAGCTCTCCCTTTTCCACGGAAAAGCTCATATCCTGCACGGCCGTATGCTCAAACGGGGTCCCGGCGCTGTATACGTGTGTGAGGTTTCTTACCTCGATCGCTGCTGCCAAATTTCTTTCCTCCGATTTTCGGGTCAGGCCTTTTCGCGAAAACAGGCGAACAGTGCCTGCGCACATTCCTCCGTGGAAAGCGCGTCCAGAGGCAGGTCAAAGCCCGCCTTGTTCAGTTCATAAAGCAGCTCCGTCGTCGCCGGTACGGTCAGGCCGGCAGATTTCAGCAGTTCGACCTGCACAAAAACCTGCTTGGGTGTTCCATCCGCGAGAATGCTGCCTTTTTCCATCACGACCACGCGCTGTGCGCGGATCGCCTCGGTCATATGGTGCGTGATCAGAACGACCGTGATGCCGTTTTCGCGGTTCAGCCGCTCGATCGTGGAGATGACCTCCTGCCGCCCCTGCGGGTCGAGCATGGCGGTCGGCTCGTCGAGAACGATACACTGCGGGCGCATGGCGATCACGCCCGCAATGGCGACGCGCTGCTTCTGCCCGCCGGAGAGCAGATGCGGCGCATGATGGCGGTATTCATACATACCGACCTGCTTCAGCGCCTCGTCCACCCGGCGGCGGATCTCCTCCGACGGAACGCCGAGATTCTCCGGGGCAAAGGCGACGTCCTCCTCGACCACATTGGCGACCATCTGATTGTCCGGGTTCTGGAAGACCATGCCCACCGTCCGGCGGATGTCGAGCAGGAGGGATTCGTCCTTCGTGTCCATGCCAAACACCGTGACACTTCCGCCCTCGGGCAGAAGGATCGCGTTCATATGCTTTGCCAGCGTGGATTTGCCGCAGCCGTTGCGCCCCAGCACCGCCACAAAACTCCCCTTTTCGATGCTCAGATCAAGATCCTCAAACACCGGCACCGGCGCTTCGCCGGTCTGCGAGGGATAGGAGAAGCGCAGATCTTTTGCAATGATTGCTTCACTCATGAAATTACCTTTTATTTCTTTGAAGTCCAACGGCCGGTCGCACCGCAGGGCAGCACGAGGCCGGAATCCGTCACCGGCAGGCCCAGCTCGTCCGACTCGGTATGCCCGCCGAAGCGCGGCTCGATCACCGTTTTGAGCAGGCACGTCAGCACCGAGGGTGCAAGGCCGGTGGTGTAGGAATTGATGATAAAGAACAGGGGCTCGTCCGACAGGACGCCGGCGACCAGCTTGACGAAGGGATACAGATCCTTCTCCAGCTTCCAGATCTCTCCGGAGGGGCCGCGCCCGTAGGAGGGCGGATCCATGATGACCGCGTCATAGCGGCGGCCGCGCTTGATCTCGCGCTCGACAAACTTCGCGCAGTCGTCCACGATCCAGCGGATGGGGGCCTCGCTCAGTCCGGAGGAAGCGGCGTTTTCCTTGGCCCATGCGACCATGCCCTTCGCCGCGTCCACATGGCAGACCGACGCGCCTGCGGCGGCAGCCGCCAGCGTCGCGCCGCCGGTGTAGGCAAAGAGGTTCAGCACGTTGATGCGCCGCCCGGCGGAGCGGATCTGCGCGTCGATGAAATCCCAGTTTGCCGCCTGCTCCGGGAACACGCCGGTGTGCTTGAAGTTCATCGGCTTGACGTTGAAGGTCAGCTCACGATAACGGATCTGCCAGCGCTCCGGCAGGCGGTTGCGAGACCACTGCCCCCCGCCGGAATTGGAGCGGGCATAGCGCGCGTCAAAGTCCCGCCAGCGGCGGTCTTCTTTCGGGGTAAACCAGATCACCTGCGGGTCCGGACGCACCAGATAATATTTACCCCAGCGCTCCAGCTTCTCCCCGTCAGAGGTGTCAAGCACCTCGTAATCCTTCCATTTCTCTGCTTTCCACATAAGTTCTGTACTCCTGCGTCAGTGCCACGGGCGAATGGTAAAATCGGTCGGCTCGGTCGGCTCGCTCGGCTCCGTGGGCGGCTCTGTCGGCTTGACATTTTTCTCGTTGTGCACCGTGCAGACGGCTTCCTTATCCTCCGGATTATAGACGTAATCCTCTTCCTTGTTGACCTTCCAGTCCTCATTGTAGATCAGCATACCGACCGATTCGATGGTATTGCCGCTTGCAAGATGGCAGTATTCATTGGCGATCATGCCGCTGGTCTGGCAGATGTCCACCAATGCATGGCAGGTGCATTTCCCCGTCGGCACGTCGTCGGTAAAGAGCTTCATCTCCACGACGCGGCTGCCGCGGACGTCCTTTTCGCAGGCCTCCTCGGGAAGAAGGCCGCAGTCCGCGCAGACCTTGACCGTGGTGACGCTGCCGGGCTGATAGAAGTAGGCATTCTCCAGGTTCTCGTGTAGGGGCTCCATGACCTGCTTCCACATGGTAATGGCCGGGTTCGTCCACGTACCGTCCAGAATGACCTGCTCAGGCTCGTCATAGCCGCACCAGACCACCGCCGTGTAGTAGGGCGTGTAGCCTGCAAACCAGCGGTCCTTGTTGGATGAGGTGGTGCCGGTCTTGCCGGCGACCGTCATGTTGCTCATATAGGCTGCCGAGCCGCCGCCGTTGGTCACGGCAGAGCGCAGCATATAATTAATATAGAAACTCGCCTTTTCGCCGATGGCCGTGTGGCTCTCCTGCGCATTGTCCAGAATGACCGTGCCGTTCCGGTCAACGACCTTGGTGTACAGTCTGGCTTCGCGGAACACGCCGTTATTCGGGAAGGTCGCGAAGGCCTGCGCCATTTCACGGACGGAAACGCCGTGGGTCTGCTGACCCAGCGCCAGCGGCGCCAGCGCGATGTCGGTGAATTCCTTGCCGCCGATGGTTTCCTTCTCCACGAGGGAGGTAATGCCCATCTTTTCCGTCAGGAACTTGTAGCTCTTTTCCACGCCGAGATCGTTCAGGGTCTTTGCCGAGATGGTGTTCAGGGACTGCGTCAGGCCGCGCATGATATTGCACAGGCCGCTGTAGGTTCTCGAATCGTTGAGCGGCCAGTTGCGGTCGTCATACATGGAGGAATCCTCATAGACCGTCGCCGGCGTGATGATGCCCTCCTCCAGCGCCGGCGCGTAAACCGCAAGCGGCTTGAAGGAGGAGCCCGTGGGCAGCAGGCTCATGGTCGCACGGTTGTGCACCAGGCTGCCTTCCTTCTCGCCCACGCCGCCGGACACCGCGACGATGTCGCCTGTGGCGTTGTCGATCAGGATGATCGCGGACTGGAGCTGCTGCGTGCTGACCGTCTTGGGCACGTTGTCCAGATTTTCATAGACACGGTCCACAATGCTCTGCGCCTTGGGATCGTAGTTGCAGTAGATCTCGTAGCCGCCGGTCATCAGCTTCATGGCAGCGGCCTTCTTGCTGCAATCGTATTTCTTGCAAAGATCCGCCAGCACATCATTGTATACCGCATCGGCATACCACGAATAGTAGCGGCTGCTGCTGATGGTATAATTCGCTGCCTGACAATTCGGGCAGTAGTACACGCCGTCGTCACCCTTGTTGTACTGCGACTTCGTGCCTTCAAAGCCGCACTGATCGCAGACGTAGGTTTCCTCGTCATAGGTGCCGTTGCGGAACACCAGTTCCTGCTCCGCCGCCGCCTCGTACTCTTCCCTCGTCTTGATATAGCCCTGATCGTACATCTCCTTGAGAATGGTGAGCTGACGCTCGCGGTTGTTCTTCTCACGGATATAGGGGTCATACAGGGAGGGATTGTTGGTAATGCCGATCAGCGAAGCGCACTCGGCCGTAGTCAGATCGGACACATCCTTGCCGAAGTACACACGCGAGGCGCTCTGCACGCCGTAGCAGCCCTCGCCAAGGTAGATCGTATTCAGATACCACTCCATGATCTCCTGTTTGCTGTAGAGCTTCTCCGTTGCCAGCGCGCAGAAGATCTCCTCGACCTTACGGTTGACCGTCACATCGTCATCATGCGTCAGGTTCTTGATGAGCTGCTGCGTGATCGTGGACGCGCCATAGGACGAATCGCCGCCGGCAAAGTTGGCAATGGCGGAGAGCGTTCTCAGCCAGTCCACGCCGTTATGCTCCGGGAAGCGCTTATCTTCAATGGCAATGGTCGCATTGATGAGAGCCAGGGGAATCTTGTCATAGGAAACCCAGACACGGTTTTCCGTCGTCTGAAGCTGCTGGAGCGTCTTTTTCTCTCCCGTTTCCGCATCGATATAATAGATGAAAGAGGTCTGGGCCAGAGCTCCGTTTACGTTGTCCAGCTCCAGAGAATCCGCCTTGGCTTCCGCCGCGGGGATGACGTCGGATTTCAGATAATCCTTGAGCTTCATTGCGAAGATCGACCCGGCGACCGCGCAGACGAGCACAAGCGTTCCGAGCGCGGCAAGCAGGAACAGCACGATCCTGCCAAGCACGTCCAGCACCACGCGGCCGATGCGCCACGCGATGTGCGGTTGCTTCTCCTGATTGACTTCTCTTTTCTTTTTCTTAGCCATCTGTTACCTCCGAATATTTCAAAAAAGCGTCGCCCTGCGGGCATACCTGTCCAGTTTACTTTATTGTATTATTATAACACGCCTGTCAATGTCCGTATATTCCATTTTATTATTTTTCGTGATTTTGGGAAAGCTATTTTCAAGGAGAACGAAAATGCTTAGAAACTGTCTGCTTTCCCTCGCACTCTGCGTCTTTCTGCAAGCCGCCGCGGCGCAGTATTATCTGGTCGAGCAGGGCGGCTGCGTCGCCGCCGTGACGGCGGACGGCAGCGTCTGCTGCGTGACGGACACGCCGCTCTCGGCGCTGCTTCCGGCCGACCGCGCAGCGATCCTGCAGGGCTTCCCCTGCGCCGACCGCGCCGCCCTGGAACGCGCGCTTGAAAATTTCTGTTCCTGAATGCGCCCTTTTTCTCTTGATTTTCCGTCCGGATGACGTTACAATAGAGGCAGAAGAACACAAAGGAGGACGTCCGAACATTGGATCAGGAATACAACGTCATTTCCATCACCGACGAGGACGGCGTCGATTATGAGCTGGAGATCCTCTCCACCGTCACCTACAAGGGCGCGGAATATCTTGCCCTCACACCCGCCGATGCCCCTGAGGACGCGGAAGAAGTCGAGGTCAGCATTCTTAAGTCCGTTACGGATGAGGACGGCGAGCCGCTTCTGGTCGCGGTCGAAGATGAGCAGGAGCTGGAAACCGTCTACGAGCTTCTGATGGATTCTCTCTACGAGGACGATGACACCGGCGAGGATGGCATCTTGTCCTGAAAGACGAACTGAAAATTGAAAAAGTTCCCTGCGGGGTTCGTGATAGCTCCCTTTAAACCCACATCATAATTTCGGGATATCGGACTTCTGTTCCGGATTGCAGGCCTCCCGTCCCGGCTCTGACCGAGGATGGACGTTGGAAGCAGCTAAGGGGCAGAGAGATAACCCACCTGCCGTTTCGTGCAGGTTATAAACGGAGTTACACGGCCATTGCGGGGGCTTTCTATATTCTTTTCGTCCTAATTATCCCGGATTGTCCGCAGCGGCGCGTGAAGCTTCTGTGAACAATCCGAAACTTTTTTTCTCATTTTTTCCGTTACCTCTTGAAAGGTGAGAGATTTCACGTTATAATGAATGACGCTATATTCTCGGACGGTATGTCCGACGATCACCCACGAATGAGAGGTTTTAACTATGAGTGCTTCCCGCGAAAGAAAGAAGCGTATGACTGCCGAGCAGCCCGCTGCGCAGCCTGCCACCGCAAAAAAGAAAAAGCTGCCTGAAGCTCTGATCTTCGTCGTTTCCATCGTTCTGGTTCTGGCGATCGTGTTTGGCAGCATCGCGATTTATCGTGCCCACTGGCGCAATGCCACCGTCGTGACCGTCGGTGAGCATGAGGTTTCCACAGTAGAATTCAACTACTTCCTTAACAACGTTGTCAGCGATCTGGTCAACAGCTACGGCTCTTATCTGTCCATCATCGGTCTGGATCCCTCCGTCCGTCTGACGGAGCAGAACGTCCCCAACACCGACAAGAACGCCGAGCCGCAGACCTGGGCCGCCTATCTGGCCGACAGCGCCAAAACCATGGCCGTCAACTACTACACCGTCTGCGACGAAGCCGCAAAGAACGGCTACGAGCTGACGCAGGAGCAGCTGGACACAATCGAAAGCCAGATCAGCACGATTTCCACCTATGCCAAGCTGTACAGTGTGAGCGCCGATACCTATATTGAGAATATGTTTGGCAAGGGCTGCGACGTCGACAGCTACCGCGATTTCCTGAAGCTCTCCTATACTTATTCCGATTACATCAGCTCTCTGGAGTACACCGATCAGGAGATCGCAGACCGCTATGCGAAGGATCCGGCCGAGTTTGACTATGTGGCCTACCAGCTCTACACCTCCGCGGCTTCCTCCTTCGCCGGCAAAAATGACGACGGCACCACCGCTGAGATCACCGACGAAAACCGTGCCTCCGCCAAGGCTGCCGCGGAAGAAATGATGGAGAAGTTCGAAGGCGAAAATGTTGTCGACTACACCGAGCAGTCCAAGTCCAGCATCACCAGCACCGTCTGCGAAGAAGCTGCCGAATGGCTCTTCAGCGATTCCGTCAAAGCGGACGACCTCAAGATGTTCGAGTCCGGCGACAACTACTACGTTGTGAAGTTTGTTTCCCGTACCGACAACGACTACAAGACGGTCGATTATCTGCAGATCTATATCAAGAACGACAGCACGGACGACAGCTCCGATTCTTCCTCCACCGACGAAACCAAGCAGACCTCCGCAGAGAAGGTCGCCGCTCTGAAGGAAGCTCTGGAGAAGGATTCCACCGAAGAGAATTTCAAGAAGCTGGTCTCCACCTACTCCGACAGCTCCACCAGCGCCTACACGCAGGCAACGCATAAGTCCATTGCCAATCAGGAAGTCTATGAATGGCTCTTCAACGGCAATCCCTCCGAAGGCGACTATAAGGTCTTTGAAACCTCTGCCGGTACCTACGCCGTTCTCTTCCAGGGCTATGACAAGACCTGCAAGGACATTCTGGTCAGCAACATGCTGACGAACGAGTGGTTTGAGGCGCTCACCAAGGACGTCGCTTATGACTACAACGCGGACAACGCGATGCACAGCCATCTCGACTATGCCCTCAACAGCGTCTACAACCTCAACAGGAACAGCAGCATTTCCTGACAACCGGAACCGCAAAGCATCCACCGGGGCGCTGAAAGCGGAGTCCGAATAAGAAAACATAGAGGATGCCCCGCAGGCAACGTCTGCGGGGCATCCCTGCTTGCAGCCATTCACCGAAGAATTTTTTGTTGGAACAAGGCGTTTTTCCGCTGCTTTGTGCAACGTAAGGGAAAACGCCGCAGCTCCGGCGAAAAAGGCTCGGCGAAGGGACTATGGTTTCTTATAAGGATGGAGCAACCGAACGCCCCGGTTTTTTAGGAGTATGAAACATGCATGATTATCTGATTCGAGAAGAAATGATGTTCGGTCCGGAGGCCGTGCAGCGCCTGCAAGCCAAGCACGTCGCCGTGTTCGGCATCGGCGGCGTGGGCAGCTACGCGGTGGAGGCGCTCGCGCGTGCGGGCATCGGCGCGCTGACACTGGTGGACAACGACACCGTCGGTGTTTCCAATCTCAACCGTCAGCTCTGTGCGCTGCGCTCTACCGTCGGCCGGAACAAATCCGACGTCATGGCCGCGCGCGTGCTGGACATCAACCCAGAGTGTGCCGTGCGCTCCCTGCCGCTGCTTTACAACGAAGAAAACAAGGCGGCTTTTTTTGACCGGCAGTACGACTACATCATCGATGCCATCGACCTTGTGTCCTGCAAGCTGAGCCTGATCCAGAACGCCATGGCGCAGAATATTCCCATCATCAGCGCCATGGGCACCGGCAACAAGCTCGACCCCACGCAGTTCCGCATCGCGGACATCTCCGAAACGAGCGGCTGCCATCTGGCGCGCATCATGCGCCGGGAGCTGAGAGCCCGCGGCATCCTGCATCACACGGTGCTCTACAGTCAGGAGCTGCCCCGCAAGCCTCTGGAGCTGGAGCCGCCTCCCCCCGGCCGCCGCACGGTGCCGGCCTCCGTTTCCTGGGTTCCCTCCTGTGCCGGCCTGATGCTTGCAGGCCGCGTCATTCAGGATTTGATGAACGCAGAATAAATTACGCCCTCGACGGAAACACTTCCGTCGAGGGCGTTTTTTCGCCATTGGAGGGCATATGCGACATTTTTTCAAGGAAAAGCCGAAGCTGGGCGCCGCCGTCAGCGGCTTGATGGCAGGCTTGGTCAACGGCCTGTTCGGCGCGGGCGGCGGGATGCTCCTGCTGCCGCTGCTGACGCACCTGTGCGGTCTGAAGGCACACGTGGCCTTTGCGTGCAGCGTGTGTGTGATCCTCCCGCTGTCGCTGGTGTCCCTCGGCGTCTATTTCCTGCACGGCAGTCTTGATTTCATACAGGCACTCCCCTATCTGATCGGCGGCGCCGCCGGCGGTGTGATCGCCGGACTGCTCCTGAAAAAGCTCTCCGCCGTCTGGCTCCATCGGGCGCTGGGGCTGCTCATCGTCTGGGGCGGCCTGCGGCTGCTGCTGCGATGAAGGCGTGGCTTCTTCCGGCGCTGGCCGGGCTGGTCTGCGGCGTGCTCTCCGGGCTTGGCATCGGCGGCGGCACGCTGCTGATGGTCTGGATGACCGCGATCTGCGGGCTGGAGCAGCGCACTGCACAGGGAATCAACCTGCTGTACTTTTTGCCCACCGCCGTCTGCGCGCTGATCTTCCACATCAAAAATCGCCTCATTCGCTGGGACGTCGTTCTTCCTGCCGCGCTTGCAGGCGCGGCGGCCGCGGCGCTCACCGCGTGGCTGGGTCTGCGCCTTGACACCGGCATTCTGCGCAAAATATTCGGCGGATTTCTCCTGCTCGTCGGGCTGAAAGAGCTGTTTGGCCGTTACCCGCGCGACAAAAAGGACAGATAGCCCTCCAGAATCAGGGAGGCTGCCACCGCGTCCACGGTGTTTTTCCGCTTTTTCCCGTGATAATTGCAGTCGCTCAGGATCTGGTGCGCCTCCACCGTCGTGCGGCGCTCATCCCATAGGACGACCTCCTTGCCGCAGGCCGCTTCCACGCGCTTGGCAAATTCCCGGTACAGCGCGGCGCGCGGCCCCTCCGTGCCGTCCATGTTGCGCGGGAAGCCCATGACCAGACGCTCCGCGCCGGTCTGCTGCACCAGACGTGCGATCTCCTGCGCCGTTTTCTCGGCGTTATAGCTGTGGATGACCGTGGTCTGCCCGACGATCATCCCCATCGCATCGGAAACGGCAATGCCCGTCCGGGCATCGCCATAGTCAATTGCAAGAACTCTCATTGTTTCTCCCTTCTCCGCAGTGCACGGGCGCGGTCTTTGCTTGCCTCTGGGATCCGGTAGGAATCGCACATCTTGGAAATGGTTTTGTTGTGCGTAAAGGCATCGAGCCGCCCCGATTTCAGCAGCGCAAAGGTCAGCGCCTCCTGCTGAACCGCAAGCTCCGCCAGGATCCACGCCCGCGCCATGTTTACATAATATTTATCGCTTTGCTGCACCGCGACCAGCTCCGCCGTTTCCGCGGCGCATTCCGGCGTCAGGAAATAGTCCAGCAGGACGACGAGCGCAAAGCGCTGGTCAAATTCCCGCTCGCTTTGCAGCAGCGGCAGGATAAATTCCCGCACCTGCGGCAGCTCCTGCGGCTTGAAGCGGTAAGTCGGCACAATGCTGTCCACCAGCGCCCAGCAGTCGATTTTGGGAAGAAACGCGCGCGTGCGCTCCAGCTTTTCCACAATCTCCGCCCTTGCCCCCGCCAGCACCATGCCCTCGAGCATGATCTCCTCATAGGTCCCGTGCCCCGGCTCCTGCAAAAACGTCCGCCAGTCGCCGCGGCAGATCTCCCTGGCCAGCTTCCGAAGCTGCGGCAGACGCACGCCGAGAAGCGGATAGCCTGTCATGCAGATGCGTCTGCTGAACTCGGCAAACTCCCCCGGCTCCGCCAGTTCCAGCAGCCGGGCGTAAATTTCGTCGCGCATGGCGTCCCTCCTGTTTTTTCCTCTATTATATCGAAAAAAAGAAGAAAAAGAAAGAAAAAAATGATTGACCTTGTCTCTTTCCTGTGATAGAATAACTTTACCTGTGAAAAAGGGGCTTTTTTTGTGCGCTCTTTTTTCGCCTGCGGATGACGCCATGTAGTTTCGGCGTCTTCTAAATCTGAATAGCCGCCGGTATACAGGGAGGCAAAAATTTAAGGAGGTGCCGACATGCGAGTTAAGATCACTCTGAGATGCAACGAATGCAAGCAAAGAAACTACAACACGATGAAGAACAAGAAGAACGACCCCGACCGTCTCGAAATGAAGAAGTATTGCAGGTTCTGCAGAAAGCATACCGTTCATACCGAAACAAAGTGATGAAAGGGTGAAAACAATGGCAGAAACGAATAAAAAACCGAATTTCTTCGTCCGCACCGGCAAGCGTCTTGCCAAATGGTTCCGCGAAATGAAGAGCGAGCTGAAGAAGGTCGTCTGGCCCTCCGGCAAGCAGCTTCTGAACAACACCCTTGTCGTTCTCGTTTCCGTTCTGATCGTCGGCATCATTGTTTGCCTGTTCGATCTTCTGGCCGGCCTTGGCATTGACCTGCTTGGCAAGCTGTTCTGATCGCCATGGCAGAAGGTGCAAAGTGGTATGTTGTTCATACCTATTCCGGTTATGAAAACACCGTAAAAGCAACCATTGAAAAGACAGTTGAAACGCGCCAGCTCCAGGACATCATCCATCAGGTCTCCATCCCGATGGAAACCGTCACCGAGATCACGGACAACGGCCCGAAAACCTACGATCGCAAGGTTTTCCCCGGCTATGTGCTGATCAAGATGGTCATGACGGATGAGGCCTGGTACATCGTCAAGAATGTCCGCGGCGTCACCGGGTTTGTCAGCTCCGGCACCAAGCCCACGCCCCTGACGGAGGACGAAGTCTATCAGCTCGGCGTTGAGAAGCGAGAAGTCGTCGTCGGCTACGCCGTTGGCGATACCGTCCGCGTCATGGACGGCCCGCTGACCGGATTCAACGGCATTGTCGAAATGCTCGACATCGAAAAGAACAAGGTTCGCGTGACCGTTTCCATGTTCGGCCGCGAAACGCCCGTCGAGCTGGAGCTCGATCAGGTCGAAGCCGTCTCCGACTGATCCGGCAGCAAAACGTGGGAGGGGTTCTCCCCGCCAAAAATACGCTCCTGCGTATCACCACATTCTATTTGGAGGTGCTTATCATGGCACAGAAAGTTACTGGTTATATCAAGCTTCAGATTCCTGCTGCGAAGGCTACCGCGTCGCCCCCTGTCGGCCCGGCCCTTGGCCAGCACGGCGTCAATATCGCACAGTTCATCAAAGAGTTCAATGAGCGCACGAAGGATCAGGCTGGCTTCAAGATCCCGGTCATCATCACGGTCTATGCCGACCGCAGCTTCTCCTTCGTAACCAAGACTCCTCCGACCCCCACCCTCATCCTCAAGGCCATCGGTCAGGACAAGGGCTCCGGCGTTCCCAACAAGGATAAGGTCGGCACCATCACCACCGCACAGCTTCGCGAGATCGCTGAGAAGAAAATGCCCGACCTCACCGCCGCCACCATCGAGGCCGCGATGAGCCAGGTTGCCGGCACCTGCCGCAGCATGGGTATTGTTGTTGTCGACTGATTGCAGTCGCATATGTGGGAGGATTATTCCGCATCACCACTTTAAGGAGGATTTAACAAGTGTTTAGAGGTAAAAAATATAAGGATAGCGCGAAGCAGATCGACCGCTCCGTGCAGTATGAAGTTCCCGATGCGCTGGCGCTGGTCGTGAAGACCGCTCCGGCAAAGTTCGACGAAACCGTCGAGATCCACATCAAGCTGGGCGTTGACTCCCGTCATGCCGATCAGCAGGTCCGCGGCGCCATCGTTCTTCCGAACGGCACCGGCAAGACCCGCAAGGTTCTGGTCTTTGCGAAGGACGCAAAGGTCGACGAAGCCAAAGAAGCCGGCGCTGACTATGTCGGCGGCATGGAGCTCGTGGAAAAGATCACCAAGGAAAACTGGTTCGACTTCGACGTCGTCGTTGCTTCCCCGGATATGATGGGTATCGTCGGCCGTCTTGGTAAGGTCCTCGGCCCGAAGGGCCTGATGCCCTCCCCCAAGGCCGGCACCGTTACTCCGAACGTCGCGGCTGCGGTCAAGGAGATCAAAGCCGGTAAGATCGAGTACCGTCTGGACAAGACCAACATCATCCACTGCCCCATCGGCAAGGTTTCCTTCGGCGCTGAAAAGCTGACCGAGAACCTGAACACCCTGCTCGGCGCCGTTATCAAGGCAAAGCCGGCAGCAGCCAAGGGCCAGTATATCCGCTCCTGTGTCGTCGCCTCCACCATGGGCCCCGGCATCAAGGTCAATACTGCGAAGCTGTAATGCAAAAAGCCTCTCTGGGCAGCCGCTCAGAGAGGCTTTTGGGTTAATATGGATGGACAGATTAAGACCGCTCCGGAAGCAGTGCGGCATCACGCAGGTGAAAATACAGATGCTCACGGGCATCGACCAGAGTGACTACTCAAAAATTGAAAGCGGCAAGCGTTATTACACCTTTGAGCAGTGCAGGCGCATCGCGCTTGCACTCGGCACGAGCATGGACTATCTCGCCGGGATCACCGACGATCCTAGACCGTATCCGCGCGGAAAAGGCTTCTGAACCGCAATATTTGCAATAAAAACGCAAAAAAGTTCTTGACAATCCGGGCTTATCTGCTATAATAGACAAGGTTGCCGGAGACAGCAGGAGGCTATATGCCGTAACGACACAAATCCTGCCGAGGTTGCATGAACTTATGATGTTTTTGCGTCCTCATGTCTTTTCGGCATGAGGATTTTTTTCGGAGGTGACACACATTGCCCAATTCCAAGGTACTCGAAAGCAAAAAGGCAATTGTTGATGCGCTGACCCAGAAGCTGCAGGGTTCCACCGCTGCTGTTTTTGTGGACTACAAGGGCATCACTGTCGCAAAGGATACCGAGCTTCGCAATCAGTTCCGTGAGGCTGGCGTGGAATACACCGTCGTCAAGAACACGCTCACTCGCTTCGCCGCCAACAAGGCTGGCTACACCGAGTTCGATGAGCTGCTCAACGGCACGACCGCTCTCGCCACCACCACCGGTGACCCCATTGCCCCGGCTCGCATCATCTGCGAATTTGCCAAGAAGAACAAGGACGCTCTGAAGATCAAGGGCGGCTTTGTGGAAGGTTCCGTTCTGTCCGTCGATCAGCTCAAGGGCTTCGGCGAACTGCCCAGCAAGGATGCGCTGATTGCTCAGGTTCTCGGCACGTTCCTCGCTCCGATCTCCGCACTGGCCTTCTGCCTCGACCAGATCCGTCAGCAGAAGGAAGGCCCCGCTCCTGCCGCCGAAGAGGCCCCCGCAGAAGCCTAATCAACCATTAAAAACACATTAGGAGGATTTTACAATGTCTGAAAAAATCGCTGCTCTGATCGAAGAAGTTAAGGGCCTTTCCGTTCTGGAACTGGCTGAGCTCGTTCATGCTCTGGAAGATACCTTCGGCGTTTCCGCCGCTGCTGCCGCTGTTGCCGCTCCCGCTGCCGGCGCTGCTGAGGCTGTCGAAGAAAAGACCGAGTTCGACGTCGTCCTGAAGGAGTGCGGCGCGAACAAGATCGCTGTCATCAAGGTTATCCGCGCTCTGACCGGCCTCGGCCTGAAGGAAGCGAAGGAAATCGCCGACAACTGCCCGAAGACCCTGAAGGAAGCCATCTCCAAGGAAGACGCCGAGAAGATCGTCAACGATCTGAAGGAAGCCGGCGCTACCGCAGAGCTGAAGTAATTCTTTTTCAAGCAAAACCCGGAACAGTTTTTACTGTTCCGGGTTCTTTTTATTTCTTTGTGATCAGAATCCCCAGTTCGCCGTCGGTATAGGCAATGCTCAGGCAAGTCTGCCCCTTTTGCAGCAGCGTCCCGACGGAAACATCGTTTCCCTCTCCCGCGACCTCCGCATAGCCCTGCAATTTCAGGAGGTCAACATAGGCCGCCGAATCCTCCATCGAAATTCCCCGCAGGAATACCGCATAGCGTCCGTTCGACGTGCTGTCGAGCACATAGTCCGGCGTTCCCGCCTGCGGCTGCGGAATCTGCGCGGTGAACTCATTTTCCGGCCAAGTAGTAATCGCTTCCGGCGTCGTATCGGCAAGATTCCAACCCGTGTCCTGCGGTGCCGTCTGCGCGCAGCCCGTCAGCAGGAGAAGGCAGGCCGCAAAGATCCAGAGTTTTTTCATTTTTTAACCTTCTTTCTGTGCCAGATCCCCACCGAAACTGCCGCTATTCCGAGCAGGGCCGCAAGAAGCAGCAGCCACTGCCCGGTCGCGAGTGCACAGGCCGCTTTTTTACTTCTTTACTTTGCCGCTTCCTCGCGGGTTTTGAGATCATCAAGCATCTTCGTGTAGAATTCCTCGCTGATCTTATATTTCGCGCGGTAGATCACATATCCCGCGACGATGAGCACCAGCGGGATGATGAACATCGCGATCTTGACCGTCATCTTGCCGGAAGCGTCGATCATCTCCGCCGCGGCGTCGCTGTCGCTGCTCTTGATGCCGGCGATGATCACAGAAAGGGAGATCAGGCCGGTCGAGAGCGCGCCGCCGATTTTATTGACCAGCGGCTGGATGGAGAAGGTGATGGACTCCGTGCGGCGGCCGAGCTTCCACTGTCCGTATTCGCTCCTAGAAACCGTGACCTAAACGATTTTGTATAGAGCGTTTAGCTCTGATTATCGGGATTGCTTAGATTATCCAAGAATTACGGTGTATCATAATTCCTGTTGTCATTGTGTTGTCACGAAGATAGGTTGGTGCGGGATCAAGCTATATAGATATTATAGCGCTGTGCTCTTTGAATTGCAATACCGCTTTTCTAAATTTACACGCAACATTTTCAAAAAGCGTGCAAAACATATTGATTTTTGAGGGCCTGGGCATTATAATATAAACACGCATAATGCAAATATTGCGTGCAGAAAGTTGGTGACAGATTGAGCAAGTACGATATCGTTAACGAAGTTTTTGATGCCATCGGAGAAATTGCAAGGAAATCGGATTTTATTTCTGCCGGACTCAAAGGCCAAGATGTATATGCGCTTTGTAAGCAGGGGTATCTCGAGCGTGTGAAGAAAGGGTATTACAAGCTGGCTGTCGGGGACGAGCCCAAAGAGGAGCTTATCCTTTCGAAACTGATGACGCACGGGGTCATCTGCGTTGAATCAGCTCTGTTCTACTACGACTATAGCGACTTTGCGCCCAGAGAATGGTCGATTGCCGTTCCACGCTCTTATTCCAGAACGGTGAAGGCGATTCAGGCGGAAGTTCCGGTGAAAGCATACTATGTGCAGAATCCGATGTATCACCTGGGGGAAACAACTGGCACCTTCAACGGTGTAAAACTTCCGGTCTATGACCGTGAGCGCACCGTCTGCGACTGTTTCAAGTACCGCACGAAGCTGGATAACGAGATATTCAACAAAGCCGTCAATGCTTATGTGGCGGATGAAAAGAAAAACCTTGCCAATCTTTCCAAATACGCAAAGGAAATGGGTGTTTATAAGAAAATGATGAGTGTGATGGAGGTGCTGCTGAATGGCTGACGTGGCTGCATCCGTGCTTGCACGGCTCAAAAACAAAGCCGCAAAAAGCGGCAGAAGCTATCAGCTCTGCTTACAGCTTTTCTGCCAGGAAGAGTTCCTGCGCCGACTGGAAAAGTCAAAATATGCGGAAAACTTGGTTCTCAAAGGCGGACTGTTCCTCTATTCCCTCACGGATTTCGATAGCCGTGTTACGGCTGATGTGGATTTTCTGCTCAGAAAGATGCCCAATACACCGGAACAGCTCCAGGCGATATTGGAGGAGATCATTGCAACCGAAACGGGCAACGATTTTATCACATTTGAAATCAAAACTGTGGCTCCCATTGCTGTGGCAAAGAAGTACGCCGGTATTGGTGCTTTCCTCGTAGCAAGGATAAAGAACACAAAAACTCCTTTTGGAATTGATTTCGGTGTGGGGGACATCATCGTGCCGAGGCAGGAAAAGCGGAAGATACCAACGCAGCTTGACGGTTTTGAGGCTCCGACGGTCAATACGTATTCGCTGGAAACGACCGTTGCCGAAAAGCTGGATGCAATTCTCAGCCTGATGGAATTCTCCAGCCGGATGAAGGATTATTACGATCTCTATTATCTTGCAAACAAGTTTGATTTCAACGGGGAAACGCTGACGGAAGCGCTGAAAAAGACCTTTGAAAACCGTGGACACCACTTCACCGTGGAACAGTTTGATCAGGTCATGGCCTTTGGCAGCGACGATGCAATGCAGAAAAAATGGAAAGCATTTTGCAGAAAAATTGATACAAAGACCGATGATTTTGATACGGTGCTGAGGACGATAAGAACATTCTTGGCAGATCCGTACAAGGCAGCGGTTACTGGAAACAAATACACAGAATCTTGGTCTGCTTATAACGGTAGCTGGACACGGGGAGGAAATAACAATGGCTAAAATTAAATCTGTCGAGCCGAATGTTGCGGATCTTGCAAACGGTTGGCTGAAATCGTATAAACTTGATTATAAACTGGAACAGGAATCGCTAAATACAGAAATAGACCAGGCGCTTAATGACTACTATTCCAAAAATGGTGGTGTAGGCGGAAATCGTCCCGACGCAAAACTCCTTTTGCAGGACAAGAATTTGGGCAATTATCCGATTTTGATTGAGTATAAGGGCTATAAAGATAAGCTTGTTAAGCTTGATGTGGATGGCAAGGTTGCAAACAAAACCTCAAAAAATCAACCCGATTTCAAGAATATCAATTCGTATGCCGTGAATGGTGCCGTTCATTATGCAAATGCACTTCTGCATTATACGAGCTATACCGATATTATTGCCATCGGAATGACCGGCTACAAAAACGATGCCGGAAAACTGGAATATGAAATCGGCGTATATTATGTTTCCAAGAGCAATTTCGGTATCGGGCAGAAGGTCGATGAGTACACCGATTTTTCTTTCCTAAAAAAGAGTAATTTTGACGGCTTTATTGAAAAAGTAAAGCGCCTCCAGCTCTCACAGGAAGAAATCGAAAAGCTCAGAGAACATCGTGAGCAGGAAATTAACGCCAGTCTTGTTAAACTGAATAATGACATTTATAACAACGAAAAAGGGCTAAGTGAACGCGACCGTGTTTACCTTGTGGCAGCTTCCATTATTGCAACGCTCGGCGTACCTGGGAAGGTTGCCGCACTTGAGAAATCAGAACTGAAATCCTCAACCGAAGAAGGCAACCGTGATGGCGATATTATCCTTCGGAAAATCAAAGCGTTTCTGAGCGAAAAGAACCTGCCGCAGGAAAAACGTGATCTGATTGTGCGTACCTTACAGAACACGCTGACAACCGATAATATCAATAAGGTTGAAAACGGAGAAAGCCAGCTAAAACGAGTCTTTACAAAAATCATTGACGATCTCGGCATCTACTACAAAATCGGTTTAAGTACTGATTTTACCGGGAAGCTATTCAATGAAATGTATAGCTGGCTCGGCTTCTCACAGGACAAACTCAACGATGTTGTTCTGACCCCCTCTTATGTAGCCACCCTTTTGGCGCGTCTTGCAAGAGTAAATAAGGACTCCTATGTGTGGGACTTTGCGACTGGCTCAGCGGGCCTTCTTGTCGCCGCTATGAACGAAATGCTGATAGATGCCAAAGAGCAGATCAAGTCTCCCGATGAATTTGCTTTGAAATCTGCTCAAATCAAGGCGAATCAGCTTCTTGGTCTTGAAATCCTTTCGGAAGTTTATATGCTTGCTATCCTCAATATGATCCTGATGGGTGACGGCAGTTCTAATATTTTGAACAAAGACTCTCTGAAAGAGTTTAACGGCAACTATGGCTTTGGCAAAACGGATGAGAAATTCCCGGCTGATGCGTTTGTTCTGAATCCACCGTATTCCGCGCCGGGCAATGGAATGGTTTTCGTTGAAAAAGCCCTCTCAATGATGAGCAAAGGCTACGCCGCAATCATCATCCAAAATTCCGCAGGCAGCGGCAAATCAACGGAATATAACAAGAGAATTTTGAAACACAGCACTCTGCTTGCAAGCGTCAAAATGCCAATAGACCTTTTCATTGGAAAGTCAAGTGTCCAGACGAATGTTTATGTTTTCCGTGTTGGTGAAGCTCACCAGAAAGACGACACCGTAAAGTTCATCGACTTCGCTGTTGACGGATATACGCGAACAAATCGCAAAAAGGCAAGCTGTAATCTGCGGGATACCGACCACGCAAAAGAGCGTTATCAGGAGCTGGTGGATTTGGTGCGCTTCGGTAAATCAAAGCTGAACATCTTTACCGAAAAGGAATACTACGAAGGCAAAATTGATCCCAACAACGGCGCAGACTGGAATCAGACGGCTCCAATCGACACAAAGCCGACACTGGATGATTTCAAGAAAACCGTCAGCGATTATCTGGCGTGGGAAGTATCAAATTTCCTGAAAAATCAATCCACGGAGGATGACCGCCTGGGAAAATGAATGCCTCACTTAACGAAAAGCTGGGGACTGTTAAGTGGGGCGAATTTAAATACAAAGAAGTCTTCAATAGAATAGAACAAGGCAGGCGTCTGAAAAAAGATGATCAGATAGATGGAACTATACCATTTGTTATGTCTGGAACGACTAATGCAGGTGTCGTTAACTACATATCAAATCCAGTAGCTTCATTCCCTAAAAATGCAATCACGATTGATATTTTTGGAAATACATTTTATCGTAATTATGCTTTTGGCGCAGGGGATGATACTGGGGTTTACTGGAATGATGCAACCGCCTATTCATCAAATGCAATGCTCTTTTTTGCGGTCGCTATGCAAAAGTCGATGATGGGAAGATTTTCTTATGGGAAAAAGCTTAGAAGTTCTCAAAGCGAGGACTTTACAATGCACCTTCCAGTGACAGATGATGGCGCAATTGACTTTGATTTTATGGAGTCCTTTATAGCGGAGCTGTCCGCTTACTTAACAGTAAGCGGACTGGATAATTACGAATTATCCAATGATGAAGAAGACGCACTCAAAAACTTCCAATCGCTTAAATGGGATACCTATAATCTTGAAAAGCTCTTTGGCAAATCGACACGGGGAAAGCGTTTGAAAGGCGATGACCGCATTGCAGGTACGCTTCCGTTTGTCACTGCCGGCGAAGCATCAGAAGGCATTTCTGCATATATCAGCAACGAGGTCGAAGTGTTCGAGAAGAACACTACAACGATTGATATGTTCGGTTCTGCTAAGTATCGTAATTACAAGTACGGAGCAGACGATCATGTGGCAGTTGTACATACTGAAGCCGTTCCAATGAAAGCGGCGATTTTTGTCACCTCCGCTTGCCATAAGGCCGCTCATACCGGAAAATTCGATTATGGCCATAACTTCTATGCCAAAGATGCCGATGCTCTTGATATTCAGCTTCCGACAAAAGACGGCAAGCCAGACTACGACACAATGACAGCATTGATTTCCGCTGTTCAGAAGTTGGTCATCAAAGATGTTGTCCTTTATGCAGATAGGAAGATTGAGGGAACTAGGCAAATATTAAAAAGTGAATTGTGAGGAGAATTTTTAAGTGAAAAATCATATTCTTTTAGAAAAAGCCAAAAAGTATGACATACCCAAGCGGAATTTGACACCAAGGGGGTGTTCGTATAAAGCTAAAGATGGATATTGGGTGGAAACCTCATCCAATATTGCGATGATGAAGAGTGATAATCCACAAAAGCCGGTTACTAAAAAATTTGATATTGAAACAGGAGAAGATCATAAAGGTGAATGATATTGAGTACTTAATTATTTCATCGTCCATTGATTATTCAACAGACCTTGTTTGCTTTGAATTGAGACAAAATAAAAAGCGGTATCTCCGGCTGAACCGTGATAAATTTGGAGAATATGAGATTATATTCTCCTTGCAAAACCGAGAAATGACAATAATACTTGAAAATGCCCCTTATACGGTCAGAAATGATACACTGAAAGGTATCTTTTTTCGAGCACCTGTATTCTTGCGCTCTCATAAGAATTACAATGTAAACGAGCAATTATATAGAAGCCAATGGAGTTCGTTTATTAGAAACCTTATTGTTTTTGATAAAGCAAAGTGGATTAATCATCCGGTAAATACATACCGCGCCGAGAACAAACTGTATCAACTTCAATGTGCGCAGAATGTCGGATTGTCCACCCCAAAAACATTTGTCGGCAATATATTGCCCAAAAGGATCACGCCTACAAACAAGTACATTGTAAAATCATTGGATACCGCCTTGTTTTATGATGAATCACAAGAATATTTCACATATTCTTCGGTTGTCGGTGGAAATGAACTTGCTGAATCTAACATCAAAGATGCCCCTGTTATTTTGCAGGAATTCCTTGAAGATAAACGTGATATAAGGGTTACAGTTATTGGCGATAAGCTATTTCCCGTTGGTATTACAAAAAACGGTGAAAACATATATGGAGACTGGAGAAAAAATGCTAAAGAAGACCTTCAGTATATGCCCGAAACACTGCCGGATGACATTTCAAACAGTATAATCAAGTTGATGAACACGCTGGAACTAACATTTGGTGGTGTTGACTTGGCATTTTCAGATGGGCAGTATTATTTTATTGAAGTCAACCCTACCGGAGAATGGGGCTGGTTAAATCAGTATTGTGCTATACCGCTTGAAAAAGTCATCGTAGATGAATTGGTTGGTGAGGAGTAAAATGGGTAAATTCATACGATCCATAATTGGACAAGTGTTCCCTTCGGCTTCTATGAGAAAAGCCAATAAGCAATTAAAAGAGAAAATAAATTGTGGTGAAAGCCAAAGCAATCGTGCTTTTATGGATAATTTCGATCAGATTCCAATTGAAAGCTTTAGACAGAGATATGCCGAAACATTTGAAGTTAAGAACAAATTCGAGGACAAAGCAAAAACAAATGTTATTGGAATTACTATTGCCATTACTATTATTATGGGATCTTCTGACTTAACTGACTCGCTAATTAGTAAATACTCGTGTATCACTATGCATTGGATTTCGTTTATTATTTTGTTAGCTGCCATACTCTATTTACTCGTTTCCGGAATAGATGCTATCAAGGTTTTATTTAATGAAAATACAATGTCAACAGTAAACTTGTCCAATTTAGCCACAAATGATGTAGACACAAAAGAAAAGTATGATGATTGTACAAACAGAAACATAAGTCAGAATATTATTAGAAACAATATCATATATTCATCGTATATTTGCATTAGAAATGCCCTAATTTGTGTGCTGGTGCTATTCGTTCTTGTATCAATTCCATTTACTACTGCAAAAAGCAAAGATAATAATATGGTGGATTCAAGTGAATCTTCAATATCGTACTCCGAAACCATTATTATTCCAGATTCAATAGGTGTAACGGATGTGAGTAATTGCATCATTCAAGATAGAGAAGCCAGAAATTCTATTGAGGATGGCACGATTTATAGTTTTGTAAACACAAATAAAAATTACTATGTGCAGTATAAATGTTTTGGCTCGGAAATAATCGTCGAGAAACTCTTCTGCTTTGATAAGGTGATAAACGATTAATAAAGAAAAAATAGCGGCAGGGATTTTCCCTGCCGCTTCTGTGCTTATGCTGTGTAAATCAGTTCGCTATTTACAATTTCCATAGCTCTGCTTCGTATGCTATTCATCCTGCCGACCCACTCCATCTGATTGGCGGCTTTTAGCGTTTCTGTGACGCCTTCCGCCTCAGCCATCTGCTTTACCAGCCGAGAGAACATTTCCTCTGCCTGCCGGTCGATGTCGGCAAGGTAACTGTTCAATTTGCCGTTGGTGAACAGGGCCGCATAGGTTGCCCGTCGATGATCCTTCAGGTAACGCCGGTGGCGCTGTCCCCACACGCCGATGGGCTGCTGTTCTTCTTCGGGCAGCTTCAGATCAGGGAGAAGATAATCTCCGACCTGCGTATAAGTACCGCCCATTTTCTCAAAAATTGTCTTTGCCATAGTTTGTTCCTACCTTTCAAAAGTTGTATTTCTGCGCCTTGTGCGCTGGGTTTGCTTTCGCTGCTGTTCTATATCTTTTGCCTGTGTGATCAGACTATCGATCTGCTGACTACCAAGGACTTTCCGCAGAAAACGGAAATCCTTCAACTCTGAACGCAGGGCATCATTTTCTCCTTTGAGCCGGTCGTTGGTTGCGGTCAGATGTTCATTCTCTCGGTAGAGCCGCCCGTTGGTGGTGTTCAGCCGATGATAGCTGTCCAGAGCCTTGTAATAGTGGTAGAACACCTCTCGGATAACCTCTTTCAATTTCTTAATGAGTGGGTCAACAAATCGCTGCTTATAGGTCTTGGCGGTCATCAGGGCGGGTGGATCGGGAAGCTGAAACTCTGCATCCGTTTCAATCCGTTGCTCCAGCTTTTCAATAGACTGCACACCCTGATCGAAGTTGTCGATCCGACTCTGCACTTTTTCCAGCTCGTCCTGCTTTTCGGCCAGTGTGGTGTCCAGTGCCGCAACCTCTTTCTCCCGTTCCTGCTTCTTGTAATCCAAGACGGAGAGATGCTTTTCGTGGGTGCCTTTCTGCTCCCACTGAATGTCATACCGTTCCATCACGGCGGCAAGCTGCTCCTTTTCGGACTGTGCCCACTGCGCCCATTCCGTTGCACCACGAGTGCCGCCCTTGAAGCCCTGCACCGCCAGCGCCTGTTTCAGCGATACACGGGTATCAAGTCCACGCTTGCTCCCAGTGGTGAATGGCACAAAGTCAATGTGCAGATGAGGTGTTGCCTCGTCCATATGGAGATGTGCCGAGAACACCCGGAGGTTTGGATTGCGCTCCTGAAAGCCTCGATAGTATTCAT
>ERZ772892.1130-NODE-1130-length-29833-cov-6.006851_pt1 | contig 29833 bp, 29 predicted proteins | sample MGYA00512126_ERZ772892 | MGnify/ENA primary metagenome ERZ772892 (study PRJEB29015, sample SAMEA2737697) | human gut metagenome | biome: human gut; feature: human-associated habitat; material: faeces | place: China | collected 2012 ... | reverse complement strand
GAGTTCGAGGAAGAGCTACAACAGGGAGTTTGAGGAAGTGCATTTATGCACAACGCTAAACGACCATGTTGTACTTGGAGTTAAGAAAATAATTCTGTAGATTATTTTTAGGGAGGGCGTAGATGCCTCTTTCCTAACGCATTTGTGCTTAATAAGCGAAGTATGCACTTTCGCCATACTGATAAAGTGAAACATTAGTTGTTTTCACTTGATTTGAAGTTGCTTTAGCTGATACGCTAAATGATACTGCCATTGTTGGAATAATACAAACAACAGCTAAAATAATTGCTAATAGTTTTTTCATAATTATGCCCTTCTTTTTTCAAAATTAAATCATCTTTTTAAGCTTATTAACTGCTTTCATGTATAACTCTTTGTAAAAGCCTAAAAGGTTACATAAAATAATAAAAAATTTGAAATTTATTTATGGACACAAAAAGCCCCAACTGTTATAGCTCGGGCTTTCGTCTATTAACTTTATAATTACCAATCTTTACTGAAAGTAAATTCTTTATTTAGAAGATAATCATACTTTTTATTATTAATTTTTGTAAACTTAACTTTTGCCTTGTTTGTATCTGTTTCTGAATTATATTCATATGTACCCTCAGCAATATCCTTATATTGAGTATCGGTTGTATCATTATCCGAAGTATCAATTTCCTTTTTTAGCAAGAATTTATTGTTATCCTTAGGAACATAGCAAAATTCTTCACCATAAATTTTCGTTGTATTATATGTATCTGTCATTGTAGGGAAAGTATCGGAATCTACATCAAGGCTGATAGAATCATTACTGCTTACCCATCTAGAGGAAACATCATCACCGTTACCACAAGTGGTATCAGCTTGATATTTCTCAATTAAAACAGCACCTAGGTAGGTCATTGAGAATAGTATAGCTACACATAAAATTCCACAAAATACAAAACGAAAAACTTTCTTATTTTTACTCATAAAATCACCTTCCTACTAGTAATACTTTTCAAAAAGGAAAAGTGTTGCAAACTTTCAAAATATTTCTCTACTGAAATATTACAGTGATTATACTCCTAAGAAAAGAAAAATAATATGGGTAAAATGTACAAATTTTCTCATTATTTTTTAGCATACAAAAGGTAAAAGACCCTGACTAAAAAGTCAGAGCCTTTTGGGAGAAAATTGAGATTTGGTTATATCGAAATTTTAGGAATTATATAACTAAAACATTTACACTATTTGTGTAAACTGACTTATCGGCAAAGGTGATTTTGAAAGTAAGCTTTGTTACACCTTTCTTCTTACCTGCTACAACACCTGACTTGCTGACAGTAGCAACCTTTGTATTCTTAATAGTATAAGTAACCTTGTAGTTCTTAGGAGCAACATAAACACCACAATTTTTGCTTGTTAGTTTTTCCTTAATTACTCTATTTGTAAAGTTATACTTTTCTTTAACAGATAAATCTTCAATGTCGCCTACATAAAAGTTATCATAGCCACTAGTTACATTATTTATCTTTACTGCTGTAGCAGTTTTAATATTGACATTCTTTACTGTTGCAGTAAAGTTACCTACCTTAGTAGCCTTGTTATTGCCAACCTTTTGATAAAGAGTGTATGTAGAAGTACCTACACCAACAGTATAAATTTCATTATTAGCCATTTTTAGGATTGACTTGCCATTAGTTTTGATAGAATACTTAGCACCTTTCTTTGGGAAAGAAATCATAGTACTTAACTTTTTGTATGACTGATACTTAGTATAATACTCACTATTGTCGAATGCTACATACTTATTGTATGATAGGTTAAGTTTCTTTGAATTTGATTTTAGAACTGTCTTAAAGTCACCAACAATAATCTTTACCTTGCCAACATACTTTTCGCCTCGATATGCTTTAGCAATACAAGTGCCTTTCTTAGCTGCATAATAAACTTTGTCACCGTACTTATCTTTCTTTGATTTTACAACAGAACTTGAACCAAAGACAAGTCTTGTGACGCCCTCTTCATCAAGCCAACTACCTACTGTACTGCCTACATTGTATCTACGGGTTTGTAGATACTGACTTTTTGATGAAGTAGATTTTACTTCTTTTTCTTCTGCAAAACATGATGTTGTGCAGATACTTACTGACACTAGGCAAAGGATTGCCATTAAAATTGAGATTATCTTTTTCATAATAATATTCCCTTCCAAATAAAAATTTGTTTGACATAATCTTTATCAAACATATAATAATAATTAGAAAGCATTTATAAAGAATTCTTTTATAATTTAACTGCTTTCATATATAACACTTTTCAAAAGTCAAAAAGGTTACATAAATTTATAAAAATTTTAAAAAAATTTTTTCATTTGTAAAATCCCCTTAACTTTTTCTAAACAAATTTTAAATTGTAGGACTTCTAATTTTAGTTTCCATATTACTTTCCTTTCATTATAAAATAGAAAAAGCCAACCGTATTTTCTAACGATTGGCATAAAAAGAGCCGATCTTATATTTCTATAAAATCGACTCTGTGATTTATTTAATTTATATCAAATCAAATTTAAATAAACGTAGTTTCTGTCGCATACGCTCACCTACTATGTGTACCTTTTATGAATGTTTAAAACTATAATATAAACCTGTATTTAAAAATACGCTCTATATGAATCACAAGCTTTTTTCATAAACATCAAAAATTCTTTATTAGTACACGAATCACCTGTCAGATAATTATAAATATATTCGTCATCAACTTTTGTTGTATTTTCTGAAAGAATCTTTGCTTCTCCTGTTCCATATTGAATGCTATGAGTATATTTTATCCAACCAGTTTCATCTAAACCTAAAAACATATCCTCGTCTTCTTGACGACCCCAATTATCAACATCTTTTTCATGTAATGTTTTACTTGAATATACTATCATTACTTTGCCAATGTCCGTATTAGTATATGAAGCTTTATTCTCATATTCCTTCATATCATTTTCTCTACATACTTTGATAATTTCTAATAAATCATACATATTAACTCTCTCCTTTTAATTATTATTGTATGTTTCAAATTTCTAGTCAGTCATATTTTCGAACTCCATATCTTTTCCTTTCCGATAAAACAATTATCACTTCTACTGGAAATAAATTTTGTATATAAGTAATTGAGGCTCATAGAAAAACTATGAGCCTCTTTTGGCTCCCCCAACTTACTAATGCATAGAGGAAGTTTCCTACCACGCTTGAGAATTACACATCAGAATTAAAGTAACTCATCAAATCCACTCGGGGACAACAGTACACTGTACTGTTGTCTAATCCCTCGCCTTCGAGCCAGTTGGATTCTACGGGATAAACAAAAACAGAGTAGCTATTGCTACTCTGTTTCCGTTTGGCTCCCCCAACTTACTAATGCATAGAGGAAGTTTCCTACCACGCTTGAGAATTACACATCAGAATTAAAGTAACTCATCAAATCCACTCGGGGACAACAGTACACTGTACTGTTGTCTAATCCCTCGCCTTCGAGCCAGTTGGATTCTATGGGATAAACAAAAACAGAGTAGCTATTGCTACTCTGTTTCCGTTTAGCTCCCCCAACTGGGCTCGAACCAGTGACATCATGATTAACAGTCATGCGCTCTGGCGAGTGTAGGAAAATAGCTGATAAAATCCAGTCTTAAATCGACTTGGCAATAATAGTTAAATAGATTTCATATTTTTCATTTAATAATGCCGCCTTATTAATTCTAAACTATTTGTTATTAATACAGTACCTTACATTTGCATTAATCATATTAACAACATTATTATATTCTTTAAGTATTTTATTATATTCATCATACAAATAATCATTATATAATACATCGTTTTCTACACTATTACATATATATTTCAATGTGTTTAGTTGTTCATTAAATATTTGGCGTATCAATAAAATATTTATGTTTTTTAAATAATCTATATAATGTTTGCTTACATTATTATTACTACTAATCGTCTCAAAAATCCCTTCACTATAGATCATATACATTATATCCTTATGTGAATTCAATGAAGCAAGCAAAATCATACGCCAATGGCTAATATTAAAATTTGTCAGCGAATCTTTTTCTGATAAAAATTCCACCTCTATTTTATTGATTTCTAATATATTGGGTATTATATCATTCCATAGTAATTCTTTCAGATACTGCCGATGTTTCTTTGATGATTTACTGTATATTCTATTTTGAATAAAAGAAATAATAAAATATATTACGTAGAAAATAACGATAACATCTAATGCCACATCTATACTGCGGGCAAAAATACTGGCCAAGTTCTTTAGCGCTGATATAAATATACTTCCGTCTGTATCATTACCGAAATATGTTGTACATAGCCATTTATATATTGTGTATAGAGGTCCATCGCCATCACGCGAAATATTAATTGCAACTGTTATCAGAGCAGTAAAGAAGGTTGCAAAAAACTTAGTGCGTAAATAAGGCAATGCTTTTTCTTGTTTATATTCTTTTAGTTTAGTTGTCAACCTCATCACCATCATTTAACTGTTTTTTTACTGTCGCTTTTTTACTACCGCATTGATTAGTAAAATCGTAGGTTTTCGCAATTTCTTCCATTGTAGAAATAATTTGATTAGATATATCAAGACTTTTCGAGGAATAACCATCATATTTTTCTATGTTATTTAAAAACACATATATAAACCCTAATATACTTGCAGAACAATCCTTTGGTAAATGATTTATATTGACAGTTTGGCGCTCACATTTTTTCAAAATGTCATTAGTAAAAATATGCCATAATTTGTTATTGTTATAAATATATTTAAATAATATATTTAAAATTTCTGGCGCATTTTTTGGTACACAGACAGGTCTAGTCCGATATGTATCACACAATTTTTTTATGCGTCTTCCATAAGTCTTAACATTATTTTTATTTAGTAAATCTCTCAGTGCTCTTACGCCAATATTATAATAGTGGTACTCGCCAGCAAAACACCCATTATCATGCTTCGATTTTTGTTCTAAAACATCTGAATAATATTCTAATATATCTTTATCTAAATTTAAACTACTATTATAATCTTCATATATCCCAAATAATATTACAATATCTTTTATCATATTCGACGCTTGAGTATCAAAAGATGTTTTATCGCTTTTCTTACTTCTCAAATATATTCTGCTCATAATTACGTCAACATCCTTTATTATTTAAGTTTAATTACATATTATTAATCGCAATCAATTATACAATAATTCTTTCATGTAAAAATCATTGTATCACTCGTTTATTATTTCTACAACTTTTCCCTGAATAACACAAGAAGAAACCTCGCTAACTTTAATACTCTTATACTCACCTGAGTTATTATCAGGTACTAAAACTATACCTCGCCCAACCTTTTTATATCTTTTACACATAGATTGACCATCCACATTGAATATTCCTACATCATTGTTATTCAATTCTTGAGCTTGTTTTACAAGAGCTATACAGCCATCAGGAATTTTAGGCTCCATACTATGCCCAGAAATCTTAACAGCATAATCTGCCTCTTGATTGATTACCCAATAATCACTATGTTGAACTCTTTCATCAATATAAAAGCCATCCCCTGCACAAGCAGACAATTCAAAAAGTGGTATCTTTTTTGAATCTTCTGGTTTAGATACATTGTTATCATTACCATTGGTATCACCAATTTCATTAAATATATCTCTAAATATTTTGTTTAACCAATTGAAAATATAATTGCCTTTTTTACTAGGGTCATTGGTTATTTCATTATTTAATTCTATATCAACTGATTTATTTTCACCTTTATATATGCCATTATAGAACTTCAATGAATCAAATTTCAAATCGTTTTCATTAATGCTAAAAATAATATTGTCTGATTCCAACAATACATATTGATTGTCTTTATAGTCCAGTTTTATTATTCTTTTCATAGCGTTTCCACCTTTTCTTTATTGAATCTAAACCTCCGTCAATGTTATTGGCCACAATATCAAGAACATCATACTCATCACATACAAATTCTAATGCACCTGATTGAACTTTAAAAATTCCAGCCTCTTTTGAAATATAGATTATATTATCAACATCTAAATTTACAATAAACTGTGGATTATGAGTAACCATAATAACTTGACGATTTTTTCCCATTGTTCTAAAACAATCTAAAAGGTATGTTTTTATAGCTTTTTGGGATACATTATCTTCTGGCTGATCAATAATGTAGACTCCATCTTGCGTTTTTTCGTATGAAAGAAGATCAAAATATATTTGTGCATCAAGACCGGACGACAGTTCTGTAAATTTATCCATTCCACAATTAATAATGGTTTGTTTGTTTTGAAAATCATTTTCTATCACTGAAAACAACGCCTCTTTAAAAAACTGTAATACAGGAATTGAACCATCATATCTTAGTAATATTTCTTTCAATTTTGATTCTGTAATTGTTTTCCAATCAATTTCCGTTTTAGATTTTATTACTTTTTTTATGCATGAAACAAAATACTTTGTATTAATCTCATCAATTTTTAGTTTTGAAATAAATTCATACTCATGTACCATATTGCACTGTGGAGATATTTTAATTTCTTCTATACATGGCACGTAATTTGGTAACTCTTTTTTTAGCCTAATAATATTTATAATTCTATTAGCTAATTCTGTTGAATTAGCCAAGAAAGCTGTTTCTTTCTTTTGCTTGTCCGATATACTTTGATCATGAAGCTTAGATATCTTATCAATTACCTTTGCAACTTTTTCAATATAGTCATTTTCTCTTTTAACATCATTAGCTCTATTCTCATATTTAAGCTCCAGTTCTTTTGCTTTATCAATTTGTGAGGATATGTATTCTTTATCACTATCATCAAGTTTTAATCGTCTTAATTGTTTTAATAATATTTCCAGTTCCTTTAATTTTGAAATAATATTGTCAATATCTTTAGTATCAGATTTAATCGTTCTTAAATTATCAATAAATGATATACTCTCAGGAGTTCCTTCCGTCACAAATATATTAAATTTGTGTAACTGTTGTATTTCAGAATCAATCTTAAATTTTTTCGTTAAATAATCAATCATTCTGTCAATTTCATTTTCTACAACACTTTTATATGGTTTAGGATTTACTTCTTCAGGAAAATATTTTGATAAAAATTCTGTAGCGTTTAAATTGTTTTTCTCAAACTTATCTCTAACCTCTCCCTGCATATCAAATCCAAAAATATTATCTTGTGTCAATTGTTCAATAATTTTTATATTATTATCCTTCATGTATTTCTTATATCCGGATTTTACATTTGAAGGCAAAAGCATTCCGGATTTTTCAAAGTTTGATAAAGCATGAATTATCATTGATTTTCCTACCGAATTATCTCCAATTATAACATTTATACCTTTCGATAAAGGAATTTCAATTATTCTTTCGTTATTTTTTATTTTAATATTTTCTAATACAAACTTATCTGCATTAAAAAAACTATTAACCATTTTTAAACGCGATGAATCAGTGATTGCCATAACAAGTCCTTTAAATGTTGGCAAACACTTTGCATATGTATAAGGGAATTCAGTAATACTATCAGAACGATTTTCTTTAGGGTAAATAGTCCAATCATGGCAATCTGTTCCAGTTACAAATCTAACGTTTCCCTCCAAATTCTCCTGTAATAAAAAATTTTTATTCAAAATTTCGTTTCGTTTGTTTTTAAATTCAAACGCCTCAAAATAATCTGTATATACAAATTCAAGAAATTTATTGTTGCCTAAAGAATTTGCGTCATTTTTCCTTTGGTTATGACTTGAAAGAGTATTTTTTTGATGAGCAATAAGTATTGTATCAATGTTTATTTCTCTTAAAACTTCTAAAAACTTCTCTTCAGAATATGAACCATTTTCATCTATCGGTACTTGTTTCAATACAACTTCTATATTTTTAACTTTTTCATTGTTTTCATCAGAAAAGATCGCAATAACATGGATTACTTTTTCATCTAAATCTTCATTTTTAAATCTAACTGAAAATTCGACTCCCGGCAATACTTTTTCTATTGAGTTATTCTCTTTTTCTGATTGTTTCAACGCTTTATACATATCATATGAAAATGCATCATGATCTGTAATAGAACAAATATTTACTTTTTGACTATCTAAATTTTTCACAAGTGTGGATATATTTTTTATAGTATTATTTATTACTTTTTTTCCATCCTTTCGTGAAGAAAAACAAGAATGGATATGTAAGTCAATTTTCATACCGGTATTAACAATTTTGTTCATACGCTCAACTCCTATCAATTGCTTTTCAGACTGAAAATAATAAACTAATCAAATACATTGTTTTAAATCATTCTTCATCTTCATTAAGATTTTCAACAATCTCATTGGCTTTTTTGTTGTCGTAAATAATATGGCAACAGTATTACTTCTGCCCCAAAAATTTGAAATTATATCTTGCTTAAATTTAGGTGCAGTATCTCTCAAAATAGCTATTGCTGGAATATCAAAAATCTTTGCAGAATATGCTGTTACAATTGCGTGACTTCCAGAAGATGTCACCACAACACCATTTTTTAATAAATCTTTATCTTTAACTATTTTATTTAAACTACCACGAATTTTAAATGAATGGGTTACTTGCAGATTTTCAGCTTTAACAAATACCCTACAACCAACAATTTCATCAAGCTGTTCCAACCTAATAATAGGGGTTTTTATTATGTATGGAAATATACGATTGTAAGCTTCAGTAATTTTATCATTGTTATCATATTGTTTCCCTCACTTAGTATCTTATGATATTTTATATATACTCATTTTATAGTTCTTAAAATATTTGTTAGGAAATAATATAAAAATAAAATAAGTGGACAAAATCATATTGAACCGAATTCTAAATTATTTTTCTTTTCATAACATTACTATCTATATCATTCAATAATCGACTTATACAAACTTATCATATAATTATTAACATAGATATTTCTATTTTTTTGGATTGTGAGCCTTATTCCAAGGCAAACTATACTCATCTGTTTTTAATTGTTTCCAAAAAAATTGAGGTATTTCCATATCTCTTAAAACATGTACATCTGCAATAAGAGACATACTATGAATTTTTTGTGAAGATACGCCATGCGACACAAGAACTTCCGTTAACTTTTCTATCGTCTTTCCAGAACGTGTTATATCGTCAATTACCAAAATTTCTTTATCTTTAAATTTAGTAATAATAGCAGGTATGTAGCCTACCCATTTAGGAGTATTAAATTCTAACCATCCTTCCGGAATCAAGAAGTTTCTGTTTTGCACACTCTCTCTGAGAATACACGTATACAAAGGATAACTATTGTTTAATTTTGATAAAACTAAATTTGCCATAACGCTACCCTTTCCTGAAAAAGTAATAATTATATCAGGATTAATTATTTCAACTTTTTGAGCTAAATATCTAGTTCCTTTTTCAACCTTTTTCCACGATATATGCTTTCGATCTATTACCTTCTTAACGATAAAATATATGGCACTTGGCAAACTAAAAATACTAAATATAAAACCGATAACACTAAAAATCGTATTCAAATCCATTTCTATTCCTCCATATAATAAATTTTACATTTCATCTTTAATCAGAATTAACCAAATAAAGGATAACTTCTAATTATCAATTAAAAGTAAGGATATGGAGATTATGGACAAAGAAACATTAATTTTAAATCCGACAGAAAATATACCAATGGATTTAATGAGGAATTTTGATGATATCGCGGGATTATATATTTCAGATAATCACAGAAATGACGAATCAAAAGTAATTTTTGGCGGAAGAGATACTTATACTGACAAATTTTCCGAATATAAAAAAAATTGGTGCAATATATTAAAATCTGCTGACATAGATTTTAGATGTCTTTCAGGTTTGCATGCACATATTATTGCATTTATGTCATTGGGTAATATTGGCGATACTATATTATTGTTGCCAGAGGAGGCAGGAGGCCATTACTCTACTGAAAATATTTTAAATAGATTAGGTTATAATGTTATATCTGCAAAAATCGACTACAAAAACTTTTGTATTGATAAAGATGAAACATTAAAATTAATTTCTGAAACAAATCCTAAATTTGCATTTATAGACAGAAGTGAGGGCTTATACTACGAAGATTTTTCATGGATAAAAAAATCGGGTATTCCATATTGCGTTTTTGATGCATCACAGTACTTAACAAATATCTTGAGTGGTTCTTATATATCTCCTTTTGACATGGGCTTCGATTTAATTTTATCAACCTTACATAAAAATTTTCCCGGACCGCAAAAAGCATTATTAGCCACAAAATCGATAGATTCTTATTGGGATAAGATTATACGCGGAACATCTACATTCATCTCAAATTCGCATCCAGAAGAAATGTTTATGGCCGGAGAATCAATTACACAATTTGATAAATTAAAAATATACAGTAATGAATTGTTGGAAATAAGCAAAGAATTGGAATCAAATTTATATTCTCTAAATGTAAATGTCTTAAAAAAAGATAAGGACAAAATTCCAACACAGCATATATGGATATTATTTAACAATAAAAATGAATGCTATTTATCCTTCAAAAGCTTAGAAAATATCGGATTGTGTACAAATTACAGATTATTACCTTATCGTTTAGGATATGGATTAAGAATCGGGGTTGGCGGAGCAATTCAATCCGGCCTAAGAAAAGAAGATGTTCCAGAACTGGCAAAATTAATTAGCGAATGTATAAACAAAGGCTACAGCTCTGATTTAGATGGAAGAAGTAGGAATTTCATTAAAAGAATAAAGAAAAACGGTAAACTCTTATAGTATATTATCATTGAAGTATAATTGGATAGTATGTAAAAAAATGATTTATCAAACCACTATCAATACTTTTTTTATCAAGAATATATTCTATCATTTCTTTTTCTCTTGGATATTTTTCATTATTAAGCTTACCTAATTTATGTATAAATATATTTTTTGATGAATTATTATGCATATTAAGCGAATTAAAGAAATCAAGAAAGCAGTTTATTAATTTGATTCTATATAAACCATATTCATTACCGAAATCTTTGTAATGTTTTTCTGCTTCTTTTAGCAAGCTATTACATTTATCATATGTTTTAGTAGGATTAGAATCCAATTCATTACGCAAATAATTTAGAAATATAGCCTTACACAAAATACAATCTGTAAAAGCTATGTGTAAATAATTATTAGTTTCAACAAAGAAATCTTTGATTTCTCTCAACTCATTAATTATGTTGATTAATTGTATTTCTTGAGTCAAACGCAATTCGCATTTTCTTACTGCAACGGTTCTCCAGGCTTTATCTCCCCTGTCTTTAAAGGCTTTTTCGCATTGAACATAGTATTTTAATGCTGTGTCCACAGATGTATTTATATTTGGATTATTGCCATATTCATTCTCAATACATTGATGCAATAAATGACCATAAAATCCTAATTGAAAAACAATATCATAATGTCCATAGTGAGCTTTAGTTAATAAATTAAAAAATTCCTCATATTCAGAATGATAATTTTTTAATTGACTATTTTTCATGAGATCTATTAATTTATAGAATTTTTGGTGATCTATATTTTCACCTAAAAAGTACACACGAGCAAGATCAGAAAACATTCTTCTTAGAATATGATAGTAATTTAAATAATTGTTCCAACATTGCTGATGTTTAAGATAGTTGACTAATATTTTGTTTAGATTATCGTAACTAAACTTTCCTTTTTCAATATTTATATGTTCTTCCCAATACTGAGCTTGTGACTTTATAAAGTCATTTTCTGAACTTTTAAGTTCTTGTAAATCAACTAATTCAAGACTATTGTGATGTAATATTTCAAAGAGGAGAAGTTTCGATTGCTGTATATCATAAATAGATGTTGAGATTTTTATATACTCAGATAAATATTCTATGGCTTTTTTTCTGTTTCCAACCTTTTCGTTTAGGTAACCAAGCTCTTTATAAAACAAAAGTTCAGCTTTAGGATAATTGATAATAATTATTTGTATCTTTTCCAACAGATAAGTAAAATTCCCCTGTAAAAATGCGTTTTGAAAATATTCACTTCCTATGTTACCAGAGCTATTACCTTTTGTTGAAACATATTCTACATAATAAAGCCAAATATCAGAATAGTTCTCTATATCAACATTTAAGTAACTTTCAAAATAATCGCATAATTTATTTGAATAATGAGAATTATCGTGAAAAAAAGCAAAAAAACAATCAGAAACATTATGATTAAAATAAATTGTAAATTTATAAAAAGGAAAATATGAGATTATTCCAGCTTCAAAAAGCAAATTGAGATTATAGTAAAAGTCAAAAATACCGTATAAGTATAATCTCTTCACGATATTTATATTGACAAGATTAGAATGTCTGCATGTTACTAAAACGCAAAGAAATAAATCCGTCAATTTTTCATTTTTGCCATCTAATAATTCATTTATTACAGCTTGACCTTTGGTGTTTTTTAAAATTTCAGATATCCATATTTTAGTATTATTATCAGTAATGTTATGCTTTTTGCAAAGACTCAATATTTCAGCATCATTGCTTGATTCATAGCTATAAGGTGTACTAATTTCAATTGGAATAATGTTAGAATCGTTTTTGGGAATATAATAATTATTTTTATCCGCAAGTATCATTATTGACTTTGCATAGCTACCCTTTGAATTGCTATATGGGATTATTATTTTATTCTTGATTTGAATTTTTATTAAATCAGATAACTCGACAAAGTCATCAATAAGGATAATGTTGTCTTTATAAACTTCTGAAACATATTTTGAAATAAATTGGTTAATTTGTTTATCACTATTATTTTTACAAATATAAATTATGTTGCAGTTAAAATCAGAAAAATCAACGAGGCTTTTATTTGCCCCCTTATCCATAATAAAATATAGTGTTCCTGTTTTTCCCGAATTTTTCTCACCAATAATATACAATATTTTTCTATCATATTCGTTGTTTAAAAATGAGGCTACTACCCTTTCTTGAGAAGAATTTGGAGTTTTGTATAATGAATAATCATAAATAAAAATGTTTTTCACAAGCTGATTATTTAACCTAACACGCATTTTACAATATATAAATCTATTAATACAAGCGTAATAATATTTTATATTCTTAATAAGTTTAAGTGAATGATTAAGTAATGCAAAAATTATGAATTCAAAGAATAACGATAATATTGTAATTATATAATTTTCTTCATTGGAATTACACAAACTTAGCCTAGTATTTATAAAATTTAAAGAAACACTAATAAGAAGATATATGACAACATAAATGCCGAATGTTAATAATATTATTAAAATAAACAATAATAGCATCGTTATAATTTTGCTTATATTTTTTAAATATCTGGATTTATATACTTTTTTCATAATAAACCTACCAAAGGAATGAGATTAATGAATTGTGTTAAAGACGTATTTTTTAAAAATTCTTTTAGAATCGCTAATAAAGTACTAACAAACGACATTTCAATATTATCAAGTTATGCTCTTATGATAGTAAAGCCTGAAACTATTGTTTTTCAAAAGTTAGGTATATTGTTAAAACTTATTAAGATGAATGATTTTATAATTATTTATTGTAAAAAAGAAAATATAAATGGTGCGCAAATAATATCTCTTTGGGAATGGTCTTGGGATAATGCTACCATAGAACGAATACTACTAAATCAAAAACTATTTGAATTATCATATAGTCTAGTATTAATTTTAAAATATGTTGGGAACAAGAACTGTATTGCGTCGGAATATCTCACTTTTTTGAAGGGTTCTTCAAATAAAGAAATAAGAAGTAAAGATTCATTCAGAGAAAAATTACAATCCCCGAATTTTTTAATTAACTTCATACATACATCAGATGATGTTGAAAATTTCATCCGTGAAATAGGTGTCTTATTTTCTAGTGACGAGATTATAGATATATATACCTTAATTTTGAATGATTACGAAAAACAAAATACTGCCCAACCTAAAAGTATTTGTAGGTTACTTAAAACCATTAAGAATGATTCATTAAAAGCTAACAATAAATTTATATTTAATGGTGAGAAAGATTTTTATGATTTTCTGGAAAATATTAAAAATAAAATAAATATAGAGGATCACTACATTAATTATTTATTATCTAAAGCACAGAATAATAAAGTGATTAGTAATGACTTGTTATGGTTCTTAATCAAAAATAAATTAATTGAATGGAATATTAAATCACTATCAGTATTGACTTTGTATGCCATTTATTGAATAAATGATAATTAGAAGTTATCCTTTATTCATTATCTTTAGCCAAAGTCAAAATACATTTCTGCCAATGAGAAAGAACTACACATCTTACATCTAACGAATGTATATATGTGTAACACTGTACAAGCAACCCTCATCCTAAAAATGTAGTATTAAACTTAACTAATCCTATATTTGAGGTAGATAATATAAAAACATTTATAATTACCCTTTATGGTATTAATTATAACATAATTTGACAAGTATTTAAATAACTTTTACGCAAATTAGTTATAAAATTTCACATAACATTTTTATGCATTTTGTATAATACAATTTTGTTTATTACTCAACAAATAAAATTTTAAGACAAAATAAATATAGATATTTGAATAGACTTTCTTTGTTTTCTATTGCATAATAAATTTATTAAAAACAAGGAGCTATATGCGATGGAAATAAAAAATATACAAACAATTGACCTGACAACCGATTATCTAAACTTTTGCCTTTCAAGAAAAAATCTTGATCAGAAAACGATAAAATCATACACTATTGATTTAAGGCAGTATTTTGAATTCACTATGGAATCTGCTATTGAATGGACAAACAAAAAATCCATTGAGCAATACATTGATTTACTGCATTGCAAGTACGAACCTAAGAGTGTTAAACGAAAAATCGCTTCGCTAAAAGCATTTTTTCACTATCTTGAAATTGAGGAACTTATTGATATTAATCCTTTTCATAAGATACAAATCAAGTATAAAGAACCCTTTATTCTCCCAAAAACTATTCCCATAAATAATATTGAGCAAATTATTAGGTTTGCTTACCTACAACTTACCAAAGCTAAAACTGACTATACTAAGAAAGTTGCTCTGCGAAATGCACTTATACTCGAGTTGTTATTTGCCACCGGAATGAGGATTTCAGAATTATGCACACTCACGACTGAACAAATTGATTTTAATGATTACATAATCAAAATTTACGGAAAAGGCTCAAAAGAACGCCTGATTCAGATTTGCAATAAAAATGTCCAAAAACTTCTGGACGAATATCGCAAAGAGTTCGATTTTGAACTTAAAAATTACAACTATTTCTTTATCAACAGATTGTGCAACAGGCTTTCGGAACAGTCCGTTCGCAATATGATAAATACTTACTCGAAGAATGCCTGCGTTTCTATTCATATTACGCCGCATATGTTTCGTCATTCTTTTGCAACTCTCCTGCTGGAAGAGGACGTTGACATCAGATATATTCAACAAATGCTGGGTCACAGCTCCATTACCACAACGCAGATTTACACACATACGAGCATTAATAAACAGAAAAATATTCTATCTGCCAAACATCCGAGGAACAAACTTGAAATCGGGATATAATAAAAGCCTTGCGAGCGTTTTAACTCACAAGGCAGTCAGAATACTTTATTCATTTTTATCAAAATCATTTTCTATTACATTGGAAATAAGATTTGAAAAATCAACGGCATTTTTTGAAGTAATAACAGGTTTTCCTTTTTCAATCCTTTGAGATTTTTATACTGCCGAGTAGTCATTCCCGACCACGCTTTTGTAATTTCATCAGTCAGAATTGCATATTCTACACCCTGTTTTACACCACGAGAATCCCATTCATCTGTAAGCTCTTTTCTCACCTGTATAGCCTGAAGTCTTTGATTTATCCACTCTCTGCTATATCCTTTTTTCAGATATGTTTCAAGGGCTCGCTCTATGGTAAGTTCAGGGTCTATGGTTTCATCAATTCTCTCACTCCCTACTTCTGCAAGCCACATTTTAAAAGGTTCAGCTTTTGGCGACGGGATTGACTGTATTATTCTCAAAAGCTGCTCTGTATTTGCAACATCGGTTTTGTAATTTTTACCATCCTTAGGAGACAGCATTTTCAGTTGTACGATATTTTCGTACAACTGATTTGCTCCTTCAGCTTTAAGTTTTCTCTTAAGATCACTCCAGTAACGACGAGGTTCGTTACTGTCAGTCAAAACTGCAATTACATCCACAATGGAAAAATACCATTCTTCCTCCGACTCATTCCACGCAGTACGAATCTTTTTATCTTCAAAAATTTGTATTTTATTTTCTTCACTCATATATGTTCACCCACTTCTAAGCTAAAAATATTATAACAGACTGAATTTGTAAATTCAATCTATTAGTCTTTATAGAGATAAGAATTGCTCATAATTAAGGTCGAAGATAATCTCTAATTCGTATCCCCGTGATACTTTCACTTCTTTGATAAGCTGACAGGCTATCATTTTCTTCTGCTCCATTGTAGAGTTGTCAAATTCGTCTGCCCATGTTCTGAACTGTGAGTAATAAAAATCAAGCTTACCCATCGCATTTTGCTGATTGGCAAGCTTGTACTTTATATCATTTAATTCAATTTCTTTTTTATGGAGCAAATCGTTTGTATTATCAATAGAAACTGACAGTATATCAGGAGTGAAGCGACTTTCGCCGAGAAGTGAGCGTCCTATTTCGGCAGATAATTCTACTACCTGTCTTTTCAGCTTTTCAATCTCTTTTTCAAGCTTTGTCTGCTTTCTCTTATACTTCGATATTTCGGATTTGTAGTGTTTTTCCAGTGCTATATCTTTTGGCTTTGATTTGATTTTGGCGAGATAATCTCTCAATGTTGCAAGTACAGCACCGTCAATTCTGTGCGCTACATAAGCCAACTGTCCGTCACATGCACCTCTTTTCATTGTTTTATTGGTACATATATACCTCTGTCTGCGAACTCTGTACTGACTGCCGTCTGCCCTGTCGTATTTGTCGATATAGCTTGTTGATACCATCTTATGACCGCAGTGAGCGCAATAGATATTTCCGGAAAGTAATGTACTGCCTTTTGTAGTTCTTGCAATTTGTTTCTTCTCTTCATTTTTGTTAGAACGCTGACTTAATATAAATTGTGCTTGTTCATATACATTTTCATCAATGATGTGAAGTCTTTCTATGTATGGGGATTCAACACCGCCTGATATCATATAACCGCAATATAGTTTATTTTTTAGAATATTTTTGATTTTTTCTACTGCACGATACACCGATCTTTGCACACATTGATAAGTACAGCCTTCTTCAAGTGCTATTTCATCAAAAGTTTTTTCTTCAAAATAATACTTGTTCAACCTGCGTTTCTGCACCTCGGGTAATTTGCTTATTGCAATATGCAAATTTTCTGTAATCTGAACATTTTCAAAGTATTCTTCTAACGGCTTTTCGCTTGAAACACTCTTTTGGTACAATGTATTTTCATTTAATTCGGAGTGTTTCAAATGTCTGTCGTACTCATTCATTTGGGAAACATCTTCAAGTTCAAATTCGTTGAAACTCTCAAACACTTCTTGTGATATCTCTATCTTTTGAAATTTATTGTTTGAGTCAATAAAAGAAACATAGTATCTTTCATTTTCCTTATGTAATGTATATGGATTGTACTTATCTTTTCTTCTTTTCGGACATCTGTCCATTAATTTTTCCTCCAGTCAGTCTGATTTTTTATTAGTTCAGACTGATTGGAGGACTTTTGTTCCTATAAACCATTTATCCCTTCCTGCTTTCAACGCAAAAAGGGCAAAAAATAATGTCGACAGGTAATAGCATTAAAAGCTATAACTTGTCGACATTAATTAATAAAATATATAGTATTTAATTATATTTAGTTTTATAATAAATGGCTATAATATAATTTTGTAAAAGATAAAATATCATATTCATTTTGTCAAATTGCGCAAAGATTTTATATATTTTTCTTACAACGTTTTTACTGAACCTTAATTTCTTAAAAGCACAAATTTACAAACTATCACAATAGAACTAATCTAATTATATATCTGTGTTAAAATACCCTTATCCATCATATATACTTCATCGCAAAGGACTTCAATATCTTCTTTGTTATGACTGGCAAGAAGAATAGTTTTTCCTTGTTCTTTTAAGCTTAAAAACAGTTTTCGCATATCCTTTACTCCATCATTATCAAGCCCATTCATAGGTTCATCAAGTATTAGAATATCCGGATTTTCCATAATAGCTTGTGCAATACCAAGTCTTTGGCGCATACCGAGAGAATACTTTCCCACATGCTTTTTACTGTCAGGATTTAGTCCTACTAATTTAATTGTATCTTTAATATGTTCGTTGCTAATTTGATTCTTAATCATAGCTAAAAATTTAAGATTTTTGAAACCATTATAATTTGGCAAAAATCCAGGAGTTTCAATAATTACTCCAATATTATCAGGTATATCCATATTCTTTCCTAATATCTTATTATTAATTTTTACTGTACCTTTTGTAGGACTGACTAATCCGCATATACATTTAAACAATACAGTTTTACCTGAACCATTTCTTCCTATAATTCCTATAATATTACCTTTCTTAATTTTAATTGTAATATCATTAAGTACTTTAGTTTCTTTAAAAGATTTACATAAATTTGTTATTTCTATTATGGTACTCATAGTTTATCCCTCCTCTATAATTTTTAAATCAGAATGTTTATTTGATAAAACGATTATTACAAAAAGCACAATGATTATCAAACTGTAGAATAATGCTGCAAAATCAAAAGTCGGTAAATTATCTGATTTTGATATACTCAAATAATCAATATTAGACCATGATACCGGAGAAAACCACATTAAATCTACAATATTTCTAGACAGTGGCTCGCACAGTATAAAAAACACTGCCACGAATGTTCCCAGAAATCTTGTTTTAGTAATACTGTTTAAAGCATAAATTAGAAGTCCCAAAAACACAGAATTTATTACTGATAAAATAAACGTAAACCACATAGCTTGTAAGGGAGTAAAATACATTGTGATTTTACTGCTTATTATTGCAATAACATTTTCGCTGGGATACATACTCAGTGTACCAATTGCATCTCCCCATTCAAATGTCCAACTAATATCAAATACAAAGGGTAAAATACTGGCTAAAATTATAAACAAGTAATATAAAATTGAAGAGAATATAATATATATTACATTTCCGAATATTACAGCACTACGCCCTGCTCTCATAATTATACTAATATGTGAAGAATTTACAAAAGGTGCATTACAAAACATTAGTACAGGACCAAGCAGTAATATTATTCTCATAAATTTTTGACCATTAAGGAAAGGGAAAAGCCATGGAGTAACTTTTGCATTTATATTTGCAGCATAATTAAATATATCTTTTTCGTATGTAAATATAAAAATTCCTACTACTGCAAAAATAATCCATATCCTATAATCTGTTAGTGATAATCTAATTTTTTGAATACAAACATTTAACCCTTTTCTAATTAAATTCATTATTGATTCTCCTTTGTACCATCACATTAAACAATTTTATAAAAACTAAAATTAACACTATGAAAAACAATAATGAATAAACAAAAGTTATTATTGCATTCCCACCTAGTATATTTGTACAATTAGTTAAATAATTGATATTTATAAATTTAGGCAAATAGTCGCATAAATTACCAATAAAGTAATAACTTATTAACGGCATTGCCAATGATACGAAATTATTTGGAATAATTGTAGAAAAAAACAATCCAACTATTACCCATATACTTGAAAATAACGAAAAAATCAACAGTCTAACTATCAAGTAAATAAATGGATATCCATTTACTAAAAAACCATACGGCTCTTCGGTTACGAAATTATTAACTGTTTGATCTGTAGATAAAGGCATAAAAAAAGAAAGTAAAAATGCCAATAATAAAAAACCTATAAAGCTTACAGATATTGCCCCTACTACACTTGAAAGAATTTTTACTTTGCTATATTTTTTTATATTGCATCTTGTAATCACAGAATAAATATTTTTATTATTCCAATCCTCGCAAAATACCTCAACAAACGGGACTGATATAATTATCAAAATTAAATTTCTAAATATGCCAATTCCTAATAAATAATCTATTAATTCAATAATAGAAGTACTGTTTTCTGATGTGTTAGTAAAAATATATAATAAATCTTGATTGAAACATAAAAGTGATACTATCACGACAGATATTGTGCATATTAGTGTTTTTATCGTTAAGAAATTCTTTTTTAAATCATCAACAAACATCCTCATTTTATCACCTTACCTGTAATTGCATCAATGATATAATATTGGATACTATTAATGGTAGTATTTCCTTTTTCACTTTGCTCAGTAACACTTTCATTTGATTTTACAATCCAAACCGGAGTCAATTCGGCTGTTTCTGCCGTAGAAGTTTTCTTGACTGGAAAATAATAGGGTTCTAAACTAACAACGGTTACTTCTGCCTTAATATTTTTGTATTTATTATTTATTATATCAAATACTGTATCAGTATCAATTATTCTTTCATCCGTTGAAAGCGTTTCCTTAATATCATACATACCATATGCACCAAACATTATTAACCCTTTAGAATTCACAACCGCATAAACTTCACCACCATATGTAGGTATTCCATCTTGAAATACACTTATATATCTGTCACAATGATTAAGGCTATTGGTTTGGGAATTAAACACAAATAAATAAGCCTCGTCACTTTTGGAAAATTCATATTTAATATTCATTTCTCTATACTCTTCTTCAGTATTGAGAGATTCACTGCGATTATTCAGAGATTGGCTATCCAAAGAATAAATTTCAGGAGTTTTATTAACCGGAAGATCCAGTTTATTTATTACTTTCATGACTGTTTCTAAAGCATCCTCTTTATCTATTGAGCTAAGCTGTTTACTCTTAAAACAATCAGCCATATCTTCAAATCCTACGGGATAATCCTTTGATGTCAAAAAATAAGACAAATCATCATAATCGGAAGTTGTATACTCAAAAAAATCTCTGAAAATACCAAGATTTTCATTATCCGAGTTAAGAATATATGCAGTATAATCTGAATAGTCTGTATCAGTTTCTTTTGTTATTTCTATATTATTTTTATCCTTTATAAATATTGTTTCTAATTCATTTAAATCAAATTCGACCATTTCAACTTTATAAGTATCAAAACAATCAGCTTTTGGATATACAATATCCGCATCAACATTAATAGAACTAAAACTTTTTTTAATATGACTTTTCTTTGCTATATTTGCAGTATCCAATGTGCTGATTTTTGACTCTTGACTATTTTCAGAACTTGGAAAACAACCAGTAAAAATTGTAATTACATATATTACTAATACTATCAGTATAATGCTCTTCTTGTTTGTTTTTGTCGAATTCATTTATAATTCCTCCATAAATTACCGCATTGCAAGTTACCAAAGATAAGGGCAATACTTATTATTACCTGTGCAAGCGTAATTGCTATATGTATCTCTGTAATATCAAGAATAATAAATACAATCGCTACACAGGTTTCTACGCTCCATACAATTATCGTTTTCTTCCTGTAAATAATTTTTTCAATTTCATCAAGCGGTTTGTTTTTTGAACCTATCGGCGAAAGCAATAGGATTACCACACTTGATAAAATCAACAATCCCAAACAAATGAATCTATCAATGGTGATAAATTTCATTATCGAAAGAGCTGCCGAAATTGACATTACAGTAAGAAGATAACAATGTAACGGAGTGTTTGCGTGATAACCGCCGGAATATGACCTTAGTGCCATAAATGAAAGAATCAATACTAAACTTTGATAGATTTTTCCCAGTATTATTCCTAACAACAACATAGTCGCTATGTTTAATAAAGAAGAAAAAACTTGCTCAAATCCATATTGATATATTTCACGGTCATCATCTTTTATTACCTTTTCACAAATCAAATAGTTTGTAATATTGTTTGCAGCCGAACTAATCATTAAAACTTTCTCAGCTTCTTGACAGCTTCAGGCAATTTTGATTGACCAAAACAATATCTGCAAGCGGTATTAGCTGACTGCTTAGCACAATTATATGCAAGTTTTGCCGCTGCATTTTCAATTACCGTATTTACTTTCTTAATAAAAATGACCTCCATATCTTTATATTTCTTTCGACTTGCATATATTAGCACAAAGTGCTGAATTAAAACCTAACTTGTAAAAATCTACCTATGTTTTTGTAAAAATTTAAAGCTTTGTGATGTTTTTTGTTTCATTTTAGTTTTAAGTATGCTAAAATAACTCTAAAGTAGGTGAGTCAATGAATTTTAAAATTGCTGTTTGTGATGATGAGCAAATCATATGCTCAACTATGTATAATAAATTGCAAAATTTATCAAAATCAAAGTCGGTTATATTTGAGATCGACTGCTTCACTTCCGGCGAAGAGCTTTGTGATGAAATAAAACACACCAATTACGATTTGCTTTTTCTTGACATTGAACTGCCGAAAATGAATGGCGTTGCCGTAGGTCAATACATCAGAGAAACACTTAAAAATGAAACCATACAAATTGCATATATATCTTCAAAGCAAGAATACGCTATGGAACTGTTTGAAATGCGACCAATAAACTTTCTTGTTAAACCTTTGTCCGAGGAAAAAATAGAGAATGTAATCAACAAATTCCTTCAACTTAACAAAATTGATACAGAAACATTTAATTTTAAAGCCAGACACAACTATTATAAAATACCGTTCTCGGATATTTTGTATTTTTGCAGCAACGGAAGAAAAATTAATATTGTTACATTGAAGAAAGAGTATGAATTTTACGGTTCGTTGGATAATATTTATAGTGAAGTGAAAAATAAAAAGTTTTTATTTGTACATAAATCATTTCTTGTTAACTTTAAATATATCCGCAAGTATCAATATGAACAGCTTACTATGTCAGACAATAAGATTATTCCTGTCAGTCAATCGCGCAGAAAAGCCGTACGTTCAATGTTTTTTGAATTTGAAGGGAGCGATTTGATTTGACGTCAATTTTAGATGCTATTGTATATTTATTCATAAACGCCTTTGACACTTATTTAATGTATTTGTTTATGAGATTATTTTTTAAAAATGATTTTATAAGCAAAAAAGCCGCGGTTTTTGTTTATTCCCTGTACTATGTGGTATCTACACTTGTCTACGCTTTATTTTCATTTGTTTTCCTAAATATGATAAGTTCACTAATAGTAACCTTTATTGTAACCTTGTGCTACAGATCAAAAATTTCTAAAAAAATAATTGTAACATTATTGAACTATGCTACCATGAATATCTGCGAGGCTGTGGTTGCCACCGCTATAGGATTAGGCGGCGTAGATGTTTTTGAAATTTCCCACTACGGCGACAGTTTTTGCCTTATTGCAGTTGCACTTTTGGACTTTGCAGTTATTAAAATCATTGGTAAATTTCAAAATTTAAACAGCAATGCCCCTATACCGCATACCTTTTCTATAATTGCAATTCTTGTTCCGTGTGTTTCTGTACTTTTTGAAATTCTATTATTTATGCAGAAAAATGTAAGCGATTTAGTTTATGCTCTTTCGTTAATTTGCGTTGTTTCCCTTAACTTTTTGTTAATATATCTCTACGACTCCATTTCGAAGCTCTTTGATAAAAAAATAGAAACTGAAATGGCAAAGCAGGAAACAAAATATTATCACAAACAAGCTGAGCTTATTCAAAATAATTCTCAGGAAATAAAACAGCTTCGCCACGATATGAAGAATTACACAATTGCTTTGAGCGAGCTTATTAAAAACAATGAAAATGAAAAAGCGCTTAAATACATATCATCGGTTTCCGGCATTTTAGAACCGGCTAAAATCTACTGTAATACAGGCATCTTGTCCATTGACAGCATTGTAAATTATAAATTTACAAGAGCAGAAGAAATAGGTATTTCCGTTGATTCCGAGATAACGATTCCCAATAATTTGAATTTGAACTCTAATGATTTAGTCGCTATACTTGGAAATCTGCTTGATAACGCTATAGAAGCGTCCTCAAAAGCCGAGAATAAATATATTAAATTCCGTACGTCATATGACAGAGGAACGGTTTTAATAGTCCTTACAAACAGCTATAACGGTGAGCTTAACTTTGAGGGCAAATCCTACAAAACCACGAAAAAATATAATAAGGCAATTCACGGCATAGGATTAAAAAGTATAAAATCAGCCGTCCAAAAATATAACGGAGAAATAAAAGTAACACATACCGATACTGAATTTTCTGTAAGAATATTACTGTTTAACTAATCTAAACAGCAAACTGCTCTTACCACCTTTTTCACGGTAGCGTTGGGCAGTGGTGAGCAAACCGGCTTTACGCAAATCTTTAACAACTCTACGGACTGTGGCAGGCGACAGCTTTATGTCGCCTGCTATTTTGTTTACTGAGGGCCAGCATTCGCCATTTTTGTTTGCTCGGTCGTGGAGGTAGGTATATACGGCTACGGCTCGGTACGGCAGGTTCATTTTGTAAAGAAATGTCAGTCTGCTCAATTTATTCGCTCCTTTTCGACGGCTCGGTTTTGAGGGTTGCGTTTTTCTTTTTGTTCTCTTTGGGCGGTTGCTCGGTAGGTACATCTTTTTGATCAGTAGGTTCGTTCGGCTGTTCAGTAGATTCGACTTATTCTTCTTCTGTTTCTTCAGCCTTGATTTGCTCCTACTTTGGAGAGGTTTTGAGTTTTTCGTTCTGCCTTTTCCTGTTGTTAGCTTCTTCAAATTCCACATTCTCTTGAGGTTTTTCAAGTAACTGCGGACAGTAGGTTCCAATGATGTTGTTAAACAGTTCCGAACGATTGGCATAGTGGACTTCACGGTTTCCGTTCTCCTTGACCTCATACTTTTCCTCAAATTTAATACCCCATTTGAAAAACAATTTCAGCTTGACTTTCATCGGATAAAAGCCTGTTTTCATCACTACAAATGTGCCTTTCGGAAGTGACTTCAGCTCATCAGGTGTCATCAGAGGTCTTTCTATCATCTGCAAGGATTGTGACGGATCGTTTTTGCTCTTGCTTACTGAGCCTGACATTACTGTTCTTGAGCCGAGTGCTTTTGACAGCACCTCTGCGCTTGTGCTGTTGGGAGCAAAGCCGCCGAAGATTGTAAGTTGTGTGTTGTCGATGATTATGTCTGCACCCTCTTTGCCGTAATTTTTCTCCAACTGTGCAAAGGATTGGATTATCGGAACTATCTGCAACCGCCTTGAACGAGAGGCAGAGAACATCATCTCTGCCGAATCAATCTTCGGCAAGGTTCCGAACTCGTCGCAGAAGAACACACAGCGGTTTTTCAGTACACCGCCGTTTTCATCTGCGACTGACAGTATTTCACGGTAAAGCTGTTGGATAATAAGCGAAACCATAAAGAATGTGTTAGGGTTTTCCTCAGGCATTACAATGAATATCGCACACTTTTCATTACAGAATTTTTCAGCGTCTATCTCCGTATCAAAACACAAAAGCTGTTCAAGCTCGGAGTCGAGAAAAGCATTCAGCCTTGAAAGTGCCGTACTCATAACGCTCGACATACTCTGCTCGGCTGTGTTCAGCGCCGCTCCTGCAAACCATTTTGCCTTGTGGTCGTCAGGAAGATAATCCATTAATAGCTGAAACTGATTTTTGCCTTTCTTATTGGTCGGAGCGAGTAATTCCTGAATGATTTTGAATACCGAAACAATATGCCGTTCTTCGGGTTCACAAAACTCTGCAACAAGTAATATCGTGGCAGTAAGCAGTCCCTCTGCGGCATCATAAAAATATGCGTTTTGTCCGAATGATGCCGAGTCCATACCGGAAAGAATAATCGTCTTTGAAATGATTTTTGCATACTTTTCTGCTCTTGCTTTGTAAACAAGCTGTTCGGGCTCGGCTTTGTATAAGTCCATATACTTATTCACAAGATGCAGGAGATTGTTGCCGTGTGAGCGTGTTGGGTTACGCAAATCTATGACTGAAATTTTGTAGCCGTAATACTTTTCTGCAATCGTTCCATAATTCCGAACTACATCACCCTTTGTGTCGGTTGACAAAAATGACATACCAGTAGCGCAGGCATATTCAATGCATGGATAAAGCCAAAATGCAGTCTTGCCGACACCTGCCGCACCAATCATCAGAGCGTGGACATCTTCTGTATCAACCAATGCGGTTGTTCCTTTCCTACTGTTCTTACAGCCAACAACTATTCCTTGTTCAGTTGGTCTGCTTTCAGGATTATTTCTCCACTCGTTAGGCTGAAAATCAATCTGCTTGTAGGTTCTCTTTATCTCTTTTTTAGTTGCCCAACGAGCCGTGCCGTGCTGACCTTGTCCGACTGTTTTATTCTTTATTCGGTTAAGTGAATAGTGATTGCCGACCGTAGAAATTATTATGAACAAAGCAAACATTGAGCCTGCAACAATAATCAGAGTTATAATACCTGACTGCATATTTGTTCATCTCCTTTCGGTTCAAAAATTAAATCCTCGTTCCAATCCTTGAAGTTTGGAATGAGGATTTCGTTTTGGATATTCATTGAGTTTAATTTATCAGCTGACCGTTTGTTTGCTGTCCGTCCCGCCTCGTCATTGTCAAAGCAAAGAAAAACATTTTTGATATTCGTATTGTCATTAAGACATTGAAAAAGCACCCTATCCGAAACGGAGCAGGATGCCGCATAGCTGTGTTCTTTCCAATTTTCCTTGTGCATTGAAATGTAGGAAAGCATATCAATCGGTGCTTCAAAGAGATAAATTTTATCGCTTATGCCGTGCCAGTGAAAACTGAATTCGGGTTGACTGCCTGCAACATTTCCCTTATACGAATTACTCGTCACCGTTCCCCTTTTGTGTGCGTGGCAAGGTTTGCCGCTTGAATCGTAGCCTACAAAGACAGCGTTGTGATAATCAGCAGATTCATATATCATTTTCCTACGCACAAATTCATAAAGCACATCCTTGTCAATGCAACGAGTCAACAGCAGATAAGAAAAAACTCTGCTCATTCTGTCATTTCTCGCCGGTAGTATAAACGGCTTTCGCTCTCGTTCTGTGGTCTGCGAATTTACTATTTGACCGCCATAGTTACTCAAAAGCATTTCTACCGCTTCGGCATAATTCTTGTTGTAAAATCTGCGGACAAAGTCAACCGCATCACCGCCTTTCTGTTCATACTGATGATACCAGAGGTAACCTCTGATTGTTACCTTTTGCGAGCCGTCAAGCCATTCATATTCTGAACCTGATTTCCTGACTTTCTCGCCTTGACGGATTAAAAAATTAGCAAGGTCGGTTCTCCTTGCCTGTTCTCGCTGTTCTTTTGTAAAATGAATGTAGGTTGATATTTTAATCACTTCCTTGTATATATTTTTTCCTTTCTGCTGTAATATCTTATAGTGGGTAGTTCTTCTCTTATCACTGTGACAGGTGGCACCTATCAGTGATTTGGGGCAGTTATTCCTTGGCGGAGTTTTTTATTTTTTTGCCCTTGATATATATAAAATATTTGATATAATTTAATTGTGGATATAAGTCCTTAATGAGTGTGGTTGCCATTTTGATTACTGGCATTTCTGTTTCAATTTCTTTTAAAATCAAAAGCAATTTAGAATTAGGTTTTACTTTGTCTGGAGAGGATATTATGAAATTAATAGCGACAAGTATGCTGGCGGATATTACAGGCGGTTGTGGAGATTGTAACAGCTACTATGTTCAGCATCTCAACCACACATTGAAATAAGGTAACACGCCCGGGGGGTCGATTCCCCCGATCTCCACCAAACAAGTATTGGATGAACACCTACTTTTTCAGCGGCGGATTTGCCGTCAGATGTGTTCTCTGATACAAAAACAGAACGCCGTTTCAGTGTAAAAGCTGAAGCGGCGTTTTTCTGTCTTTAAAAGATTTTTTATCCACATATTCGATTTTTGGGTAAGCTCCGTTTATAATGAAATCATCAAAATGAAACGGAGGTAGCAGAATGAGAAATCCGAGATATCACTTATATTTATCACCCGATGAACGGCGTACAGTCATCAACAGCCTTATTGATTTGAGAAATGATCTCATCTCACGAGGAAAGTACACCGACGTTATAGATGAACTGATAATCAAGTTCACAAAAGCCAAAGTCAAGAAAATCAAGATTAAGGTGGTTTGAAATGAGAGTTTATCATATTTTTGATAGAGTAACAGGGGGAATATGATATAATAAAATTAATATTCCAATGGAGGAAACCATGAGCAGAAAATATGATAAGCGATTAAAAGCAAGTGTAGTATATGATATATGTGAATTAGGCAAATCTACAAGTAGAACTGCAAAAGAATACAACATCCCTCTTAAAACTGTTGAAAAATGGGTTACTGCATATCACAAAGACCCTAAGGTCTATGAAATCAGTGCTCTTTCTAATGAAGAAAGAATTAGTGAATTAGAACATGAAGTAAGAGATCTTAAGAGAAAAAATGAGATATTAAAAAAAACACTAATTATGTTAGCAAAGGACAATTAAATCTTTATCAAAGTATAGAAACTCTTTCAAAGTATTATTCAGTTTATGAGATTTGTAAGTCTCTTGATGTGAATTATTCTTCATATCATTATTGGAAAAACAATGGCAAAAAATCTTTTGAAAACAAAGTGGAGTTTCTACAACAAGTGATTAAGGAATATGCCAATTTAAAAGGTTATTATGGAGCACCTAAAATAACAAAGAATTTATGTGCAAAAGGAATTAAATGTTCTGTGTCTAAGGTATCAAGAGCAATGAAAACTCTTGGAATACGCAGTATTGTAGCCGAAAAATTTGTTCATAGAAAAAGTTCAATGTCTGAAGAAGAAAAATCAAAGATAGTGAATTTAATTAAGAATTTAGAAATAACAGGAATAAATCAAGTATGGACAACTGATATTACTTACATTAAAACAATAGATGAAGGTAATTATTATTTGATTACATATATGGATGCTTATTCTAGGAAAATCGTAGCTTGGAATCTTGAAGAACATCAAACATCTAATGAAATGATAGAAACATTGAAAAAAGCAGTTGATGAAAGAAATCCTGAACCGGGACTGATTATACATTCAGATAAAGGCTCCCAAATGCGTTCAGAAAGTTACAGAGAGTTTATTAGTAACCATAATTTTGCTTATAGTTATACATCACTAAATCATTCATGTGATGAAAATGCAGCTCAGGAGTCTTTTCATGCTTCATTAAAAAAGGAATGTATTTATCAGCATAAGATTAGAAACTACTTGCAAGCATATTCCCTTATTTACAACTATATTGAGAATTTTTACAATACTAAAAGAATTCATTCATCTATTAATTATCTTTCACCTTGTGATTTTGAGAAGTCACTTCACACCGATTAGCAATGTAAATATCCCCCTCTTTTTTACTTTTTTTATATCAAATTATTGACAAAGTCCCACAAGGTATGTACATTTTCTTAATTATATACAAACTTTCAAATTTGTATATATTACACTTGGCTCCCTCAGACGAGGGAGCTGTCATTCGTGAATTGCAAAGCAATTCACTTTTTAAAGAATGACTGAAGGAGGGAAAAAACTATAAATTAGATGAATTAATCGGTTATTATCTAATTTATCTACATTACA